>ENA-OYXV01000618-OYXV01000618.1-human-gut-metagenome-genome-assembly--contig:-NODE-618-length-21978-cov-6.436437_pt1 | contig 21978 bp, 19 predicted proteins | sample MGYA00244846_ERZ653424 | MGnify/ENA primary metagenome ERZ653424 (study PRJEB26926, sample SAMN06165108) | human gut metagenome | biome: ENVO:00009003; feature: ENVO:2100002; material: ENVO:00002003...
AAAATCAAGAAATTCAGCTATTCTTTCATTTGCGGAAAGGGCTATTCTCCCCCCCCCGAAGGGGGGGGAATAGCTTTTTGCCCACAGTCTGAGATCTTCGGATCGTTTCTTCCGTTTTGCTATTATATCAAAAGAATAGACGAATGAAAAGCGGCCAATCCTGCCGCCTTGACGCGCCGGGGGACAGAATTTATAATGGTTTTGTTATTCTGCTGAAACGGGTGTGTGTATGCAAAGCTATATCGAAACCCTCGGGCGCATGATTTCCGCTCAGGTCGCGCCCCATCCCCGCCGCGCGCGCCGGATGCTGACGGCGGCCTATTCGTGGGTGCGCTTTTCCGGAAAATGCCAAAAGCTGACGGACGCCAAATCCGCCTATGCGCGGATGAACGGCGCGGTCGCCCGCTCCCTTGTGCGCGGCCTTCGCCATCCCGAGCGCGCCGTGTGCGTCAATATCTTCATGCCGTGCGAAATGCTGCACGCGATGGGGCTCACGCCGATGTTCCCGGAGGGGCTTTCCGTTTACGTCGCCTGCACAGCCTGCCAGCATGTCTTCGCCGAGCGCGCGGAGGTCTCCGGCATCCCGGAGAGCTTCTGCTCCTATCACAAGACGATGCTCGGCATGGCGGAAACCGGCGTGCTGCCCAAGCCGCTGATGATCGCCGGAACGACGCTCGCCTGCGACGCAAACCAGCTCTCCTTCCGGCGGCTGGCCGCGCTCTATCCCGCGCCGCTGACGATCATCGACGTGCCCGGCCGCGCGGATGACGATGCCGTGGCCTATGTCGCCGACCAGCTTCGCGGCATGACGCGCAGACTGGAAGCCCTGACCGGGCGAAAGCTCGACGAGGCGAAACTGCGCGCGTCGATGGCCTGCGCCGACCGCACGCTAAAGCTGATGCGCGAATATGCCGCCCTGCGCGCGGAAGTCACGCAGGACACGACGATGACGGGCGAACTGTGCAGCCTGATTGCGACACACTGTCTTCTCGGCCACGCGGACGGCGAAAACTACGTCCGCGAATTGATTGAAACCGCCAGACGCGCGCCCCGGCGGGAGACGACGCGCCGCAAGCGCATCTTCTTCATCCACACCCTGCCCAACTGGCAGGATTCCATGATCCGGATGCTCGAAACGGAAAACCGATGCGAGCTGGTCGGCTGCGACCTCACCTTCGATTCGCTCACGGCGCTCGACCCGGAAAAGCCGTTTGAAAGCATGGCGCGGCGGCTGCTCGCCAACGTGAACGGCGGAAGCGCCGCGCGGCGCATCGACAACGCGATCGCGTGGGCAAAGAAGCTGAACGCGGACGGCGTGATTCTCTTCTGCCACTGGGGCTGCAAGCAGACGATGGGCCTGTCCACGCTCGCCAAGCGCAGGCTGGAGGAAGCCGGTCTGCCGACGCTGGTGCTCGACGGCGACGGCTGCGACAGCCGAAACGTCGCGGACGGACAGATGGTCACGCGCGTCGGCGCATTTCTGGAACAACTGGAGGGAATGGACGCATGATCGGGTATAGCTGCAAATACGCGCCGGTGGAGCTGGTCGCGGCCTACGGCGAAGAGGCGCTGCTGCTCGACGCGGAGACGTCGGATTTTTCCCGCGCGGAAACGCTGACCCACGCCAACGTCTGCTGCCACGCCAAGGCGCTGCTGACGCAGGCGCTCGACACGGACGAGCTGGTGCTGACGGATTGCTGCGACGCGACGCGGCGAATCTGCGACGTGCTGCAGGACGCGGGCAGGCAGCGCTTTCTCTTTCAATTCGATTTGCCGCACGACGACGCGGCCTGCGCCCGCGCGCGCCTGACGCGGGAGCTGATCCGCTTCGCCGACGCTTACGGCGCGTACACGGGCAGGGCGTTTTCCAAAGAGGCGTTCTTCGCCGCCTGCCGGAATCACTCGAGCGCGCATCCGCCGCGCGAGCCGTTTATCGCGGTGCTCGGCGCGCGCGTCAGCCCCCAGCTCCTCGGCCAGATTCGCTGCGCATTCCCCATCCCGGTGGAAAACCTGACATGCAGCGGCCTGCGGACGCTGGAAGACCCGCCGGAGGAAGCCGCCGGCTTCTCCTTCGAGGCGCTGATGGATTGGTACGCGGGCGCGCTCCTTCGCCAAACGCCCTGCATGCGCATGACGGATATCGCGTCGCGCCGCGCGCTGCATGAAAACGAGAACATCCGCGGCATCGTCTATAACACGGTCAAATTCTGCGATTATTACGGCTTTGAATACGCCGATCTGAAGGCGAAAAGCGCCGCTGCGCTGCTGAAAATCGAATCGGATTACACGCTGACCGCGCCGGGTCAGCTTTCCACGCGGCTGGAGGCCTTCCGCGAGCGTCTCGGCCTGACTGCGCCGGACGGCGGGGCGGGCAACCAGCCGCCCGCCGCCGAAAAAGCGGCGCGGAAGAAGTATTTCGCGGGCATCGACAGCGGCTCGACGACGACGAACATGGTCGTGCTGGATGAAAACGAAGCCATGCTCGCCTTCGCCATCGTCCGAACCGGCCCGCGCGCGCACGTCGGCGCGCAGGCGGCGCTTGAAACCGTCTGCCGGACGCTGCACATCGAGCCGGACGCCCTTTCCGCCATCGTCGCGACGGGCTACGGGCGAAACAACATCCCCTTCGCCACGCGGACCAAGACCGAAATCACCTGCCACGCGCGCGGCGCGCACGCGCTGAATCCCGCCGTCCGCACCATCATCGACATCGGCGGGCAGGACAGCAAGGTCATCAACCTCGACGAAACCGGCCATGTCTCCGGCTTTATGATGAACGACAAATGCGCCGCCGGAACGGGGCGGTTTCTGGAAATGATGGCGCGCACGCTCGAGCTGGATATGGAGGAGATGAGCCGCCGCGGCCTGACGTGGGAAAAGGAGCTGACCATTTCCAGCATGTGCACGGTGTTCGCCGAATCGGAGGTGATTTCGCTGATCGCCGACAACCACACGGACAGCGATATCATCCACGGGCTGAATCAATCCATCGCCGGGAAGACGGCCGCCATGGCCGCGCGCGCCAAGGGACAGCCGCCCTATATGATGACCGGCGGCGTCGCGCGGAACCGGGGCGTTGTGCAGGCGCTGGAGGAGAAGCTGGGCGCAAAGCTCTTCATCAGCGAAAACCCGGATCTCTGCGGCGCGCTCGGCGCGGCGCTCTTCGCCCTGCACGGCGATTGATTTTGCTTGCGCCCCGCGCGCAATCGCGGTATAATCGCAGTATAACCGGTATCAAAAGGGGGATTTCCGATGGGTCAGTCTTTTATTCCCGCGGGCTATGCGCCGCACCTTTCGCTGTATGAAACGCAGAGCGCCATCAGCCTGATTAAGCGCGTGTTTCAGGATGCGCTCTCCCGCGAATTGAATCTGCGCCGCGTGTCCGCGCCGCTTTTCGTCGAGCCGTCCTCCGGCCTGAACGACGATCTCAACGGCGTGGAGCGCCCGGTCGGCTTCGATATTCCCTGCGCGCACGCCAACGCGCAGGTCGTCCATTCTTTGGCCAAGTGGAAGCGCATGGCGCTCTATCGCTACGACATCCACCCCGGCAAGGGCATTTACACCGACATGAACGCCATCCGCCGCGACGAGGAGCTGGATAACCTGCACTCCGTCTACGTCGATCAATGGGATTGGGAGAAGGTCATCACGCCGGAGGCACGCACCCTGTTCACCCTGCATCAGGCGGTGACGGACATCGTCTCCTGCATCTGCGATACGCAGCTCACCGTGCGCGGCAAGTATCCCCAGCTATGCGATACCCCGCTGCTGCGCCGCCGCGTCACCTTCGTCACCGCGCAGGAGCTCGAGGATCTGTACCCCGATCTCACGCCCAAGCAGCGCGAAAATGCGTTCACCAAGAAGCACGGCACGGTGTTCATTCAGGGCATCGGCGGCAAGCTGCGCTCCGGAAAGCCGCACGACGGCCGCGCGCCGGATTACGACGATTGGGACATGAACGGCGATATCCTGTTCTACAACCCGATTTTGGACAGCGCGCTGGAAATCTCCTCCATGGGCATCCGCGTCAGCCCGGAATCGCTGGATCGTCAGTTGACGCTGGCGGGCTGCGATGACCGCCGCAAGCTGCCGTTCCACAAGATGCTGCTGGAAGGCCAGCTTCCCCTGACGATGGGCGGCGGCATCGGTCAATCCCGCCTGTGCATGCTGCTGCTGGGCAAGGCGCATATCGGCGAGGTGCAGTCCTCCATCTGGAACGAGCAGACCCGCAAGGTCTTTGAGGACGCGCATATCACGCTGCTGTAACTCCTTCCGTCACGACTTCGTCGTGCCAACCTTCGGCATTTCACCTGTTTGTTTCCGCCACAGGCGGCAACAGATTCGATGTCCCTCAAAGAGGGAGGCATCCTTCTTTTTCCATTCCTTCTTCTCCTCGCGAAGGTATTGAATCGCGCATCATCTTAAAGCCTATATCTTAGGGGGTTATTATGCGTTATACGATTGAAAACGAGTTCATCCGCCTGACCGTCGATTCCCTCGGCGCGGAAATGGTCAGCGCCGTCGATCTGGCCACCGGAAGCGAGATGATCTGGTGCGCCGATCCCGCCGTCTGGAACCGCCACGCGCCGATCCTCTTTCCCTACGCGGGCAAGCTGACGGGCGGCCATTTCAAGGCGGAGGACGGCAAAATCTACGCCGGCGGCCAGCACGGCTTCGCCCGCGACATGGAGCATGCCCTGCTGAACCAGACCGCGCGCGAATTGACCTTCGAGCTGCGTTCAAGCGACGAGACCCGCGCCGTCTGGCCGTATGATTTCGCGCTGCGCACGACCTTCTCGCTCGAAGGCCGCCGCGTCCGCCACGCCGTCAGCGTCCGCAACACGGGCAAGGAGACCCTGCGCTTCGGCCTGGGCTTCCACCCCGGCTTCACCCTACCGTTTGACGACAAGCACACCGACGCGGATTACGACATTCTGTTTGACACGGTGGAATCCCCGCTGTGCCTGAACACCGCGCCGAACGGGCTCATCGGCGCCGCGCCGGATTACTACCTCGCCCGCAACGTCACCCGCATCCCGCTGAGCGCCGAGCTGTTTGCGCGCGACAGCCATTGCATGGTGAACCTCAAATCCAAATCCATCTGCGTGCTGGAGCGCGACACCGGCCGCCGCATCCGCGTGGACATCGAAAACTTCCCGTACACGCTGATCTGGTCCACGCCGCAAAAGCCGATGCGCTTCATCTGCGTCGAGCCGTGGCACAGCATCCCCGGCGAGGACGACGGCCCCATCGAGTGGGCGCAGAAGCCCTGCGCCGCCAGCCTTGAGCCGGGCGAGGTCTGGCAGACCGCGCTGGATATGGCGTTTGAGCGGTAAACAGGCGGCACTCAGCTTCGGTTGAGTGCCGCCTGTTTTTATGCATCTAAGGGTTGAGAATCGCCTGTTCTTCCCTCTGTGCGGCATTGTTCAAAAGTTAGCATATCAAGCATTATCTATTTGTGTGGGTTTGCTAGAGGAATTAAAGCAGTCACAACTCACCACATCGGCTTCATAAATTAGTTGGCCACTATATGGCAAAACCTTTTTGCTTAGCACTATAGTCTTCACGGAAATCATAGCAACAGATTAATTCAAAGCTAAAAGGAGTGTTTCATCTCAGAAGTTCGATAGCTCCAAGAACATGTGACTTTTTCGTGAATATTTGTAGTATTATATTGAGTTTGTTGGTGATTTGTGTTATTCTATCTAAATATGTATAAGCAATATCTAAGAGGTGTTTGCATGAAAATTTGCTATAAAAAACCTTAGAGCTTTTTATTCAAAAGTATATTACAAAAGTAATGTTGCGTAGCGATCTAAGCATCGCACCTGGCACGATGAGTAAGCTCAATAAGGGTGAAGAAGTTTCCCTTTCCGTTCTCCTGCGCATTTGCGAATATCTAAATTGCAATATTGGGGGATATTTGTGAAGCAATCCATTCTAACAAAACAGCAGAGAAGTGAAGGATGAGAAGATGGCAACCGTAAAATCTGGTAGAAATAAAACTATTGATACCTCATTAAGCGAAGGGCAGATTTATCTTGATCGTTGTATCACAGTTACGCAAAAACAGATAGATCTTGGTAGAGTTTTGGACAAAACTGTTATTGGCAATATGCTGGATGTATGTTCATTGCTGCCTCCCGAGAGTATAGATTTGATAATTGCAGATCCCCCGTATAATCTCACAAAATCTTTTAACGGAACAACATTTACAAAGAAAAAAGGAGATGATTATGAAGAATATACACGCCAATGGCTAAGTGCAATTAAACCGTTGTTAAAAAACGATGCATCTATTTATATCTGCTGTGATTGGGAAACAAGTCTAATTGTTGGTAAGGTATTAAGTGAGTTTTTCTATGTCAGAAACCGCATTACATGGCAGCGTGAAAAAGGACGTGGCGCAAAAGCAAATTGGAAAAACGGGATGGAAGATATTTGGTTTGCTACAAATAGCAACAATTATAGATTTAATCTTGATGCTGTCAAAATTCGAAAAAAGGTTATTGCTCCTTACCGCGTAGATGGAAAACCGAAGGATTGGACTGAAACTGAAAACGGTAACTACCGTGATACTTGCCCCTCGAATTTCTGGGATGATATTACGATTCCTTTTTGGTCTATGGCGGAAAACACAGCACACCCCACACAAAAGTCAGAAAAGTTGATCGCCAAAATTATGCTTGCAAGTTCCTCAAAGGGTGATGTTGTATTTGATCCATTTTTAGGTTCCGGTACAACGAGCGTTGTAGCAAAAAAACTCAACCGCCATTATCTTGGAATTGAGATAGAAGCTCAATACTGTGTGTGGGCGGAGCAACGACTTGAGATGGCAGAGAGCAATCCAAATATTCAAGGATATGTTAATGGCATTTTCTGGGAGCGCAACTCTTTATCTGAACAAAACGCTTCTTCAAGTGGGGCAAAGAATGCCACATCTCTAAAAGAATGCAAGCGTAAAACAAAAAAACAGCCATCTATAACCAAGCCAGATAATACGCAGAAAACATTGCTTGATTTTGAGAGGTGTAACAATGTATAATAGAGATATTATAGAGCAGTTAGTCGGCTTCATTTCAAGCAAGGATGGAAGAACCGACAAGAGCCGTTTGCAGAATGATGTTCAAGAAGCATTTGGTCTTGTGAAAGATAGAAGCGTATATTACTGCGATTGGTTTGCAATTAGATTCTGTAAAGCAGCATCAAGAAGTTTTGGCAATACTGTTTTGGCATTATCTGTGCTCCATAGATATGATGGTATTCCGTTTATAGTTTGCTTAGTAACACCGACACAAAACTATTTAATGCTGGCAAACACCACGTTTCTTAGGAAGATTAGTCATTCTTCGCAGGAATTGCGCCGAGATAACATCAAGGGCAGTTTCAATGGAAGTGACATCATGCGAGAGTTTGAAGGCATTGAAAATATTCCTGAAAACTTTGAGTTCTTGTATAGCTCTCACGAAAACTATACATTCAAAGAAAATCTTGACCGTTTGGTAGAAGCAACAAATAATATTGCTCCCACCGGAAAAAGATTTGTGCCTACCGAATCACAGGTTGAATGCATCAGAGAATCCGTTGACCGAGCAATTTCGTTTTTGAATTCCGTAGAATATGAGATTTTGAACAATGACTTAAATGACCGTCTTCGTGCAGTAGAATCAGAAATCACAATCGCAGCTTTTATTGACAACGTTAATTTGCGGGGAAGGATCATCGAATACTTGATTACTGCTGAAGATGATCTGAAAGCAACCCTAATGAACTGCCTGCATACAAGACAACCTCTTCCAGAGATTTTTACAGCCGATGAACTGGGCGACTATGAACGAGAGTTTGAGCATTATCTCACGGAAACGGATATTAAGACAAAAGTTTTGTTCTTATCCAGTAATCCAAAAGGCTATAATATTGATAAATTGCTCTCATTTCTCTCCGAAGAAAAAAGTGTGTACTTAGTTTTTATTGTTGCTATTGATGAAGACAGGACAATTCAAACACGGCTGTGTTCAATGTTCAATCGACAACTCCAGTCTGGCACAAGAATTATTAAACATTGGGCGGGTCGGAATTCTCGTGGTGTAACTCAATATGAAGGAAGAGTGTTAGAAGCCATAGTAGAAGATTTTGATTCTGGTATTGACTATGATGCTTCGCAAGATATGATTACCGATTTTCTCCGTGGTTGATTTACATCTTCAATTGATAGATTAGCTCCGCAGGCGCGCAGTCGATTTCTCTGAAATCGTTCCGGGTTTTGGGGCAATGACCGCTCTCGCATTGCTTGCCATTCTGCAAGCAAATTCCGATCGCTCTACACCGATTTCCGCAAGTATACATTCCCGTGGACGAACCGCTAAAAGCGGAACAGGCGTGACCGAAATCACGCCTGTTCCCAAAAACTTGAATTTTGCTTTTTGTCTACAATCTGTAAGAGGCCTTTCGGTCTCTTTTTCTTTTGCCCTTACATCGCGAACATCGTCATGCCCTGCAAACCCTTGATCTTCACGCTGAACGCGCCGCTTCGGGCGGTGAAAATCTGCCCGTCGTCGGAAACGAGCGTCTGCGCGCCGGAGACGTCCGCGCTCGTCAGGTAGACGACGACCTCTCTGGCGCTGCGGTTGATGAGCGTCACGGCGCAGGCGTTTTCGGCCTTTTTGCCGAACGCATCCTTCCCGTTTTCGTTTTTGCGGATCACGCCCAGCACAGCCGAGCAGGGCGCGATATACGCACATTCGCCGGTTTTCAGCACGGGATGGCCGTTCCGCATGGCGGCCATGGCTTTGTAACGCGCCAGCATATCCTGATCCTCGCGCCCCCACGGATAGGTACGGCGGCAGAACGGATCGGCACAGCCCTCCACGCCCGCCTCGTCGCCGTAGTAGATGCACGGCATACCCGGCACGCTGAACACAAACCGCAGCATCAGCTGTTCGCGCAGCGCGCCGATCATGCGCTCCTCCCGAGAGAGGCGGTGATCCGCGCGCTGGCTGCGGGGAATATCGCTGCCGTCGTTTCCGGCCAGCACGTTGAGGATGCGCGGCCTGTCGTGGCTGCCCATCAGGTTCATCAGCGCGTAGAGGAACGGCTTGGGATAATTCTGCGCCAGCGAGGAAAGCTCCTTGGCGACGGCCTCCGCGTCCTTCTGCGCCATCAGAAACGCGATCAGCGCGTCGCGGAGCGGGTAATTCATCACGCTGTCCAGCGTGTCGCCGAGCACATAGGAGCGCATCTGCCCGTAGGCGACCTTGTGGCTCGCATCCTCCCAGACCTCGCCGAGCACCGCCGCGTCCCCGGATACGTCCTTGACCTGCCTGCGCAGCTCGCGCAGAAACGGCATCGGCAGCTCGTCGGCCACATCCAGCCGCCAGCCGCTCGTGCCCTTTCTGACCCAGTGGCGCACGACGGAATCATCGTCCTCCAGAATGAAGCGGCGATAATCCTCGTCCATTTCGTTGACGTTCGGCAGGGTTTTGAAGCCCCACCAGCACTCGTAATCGTCCGGCCAATGGCGGAAGGTGAACCATTTGTAATACGGCGAATCGGGATCGCGGTACGCGCCGACGTGCTCGCCGTAGGTGCCGCGGCGGTTGAAATACAGGCTGTCGTCGCCGACGTGGGAGAATACGCCGTCGAGCATCACGCGCATGCCCAGCGCCTCGGCCTCTTTGCACAGGCGCGCCAGCGCCTGCTCGTCGCCGAACATCGGATCGACCCTGCGATAGTCGCTCGTGTCGTATTTGTGGTTGGTGCGTGCGCAGAAAATCGGGTTGAAGTACAGCACGCTCACGCCGAGCTGCTTGAGGTACGGCAGCTTCTGCCGCACGCCCTCCAAATTGCCGCCGAAGAAATCGTTGGCAAAGTTGTCGCCGTTTTCGGCGATGTTGAGGAAGGGCATTTCATTCCAATCCTCGTGCAGGATGATATTCTGCCCGTCCTTGGCGTGCATAAGCGCGTCCGTGCCTTCGCCATGGCAGAAACGATCCACCATGATCTGATACATGACGCCATCGCGCATCCACGCGGGGGTGTCGTAGGCCGCGTCGTAAACGGTGAGCTGGAAGCTCTCCTCGCTCCCCATCACGCCCTCGCCGCAGCCGGTGTGATCCCCCGGCGCGCCGAGCACCACATGCTCGCCCTTGTATTCGCACTCGAACCGATACCAGAGCAGCCGGGGCTTATCGCCCACGCCGATCTGCGCCTCATAGATCATTCTGCCGTCCTTCAATCCCAGCGGGCGCATGGGATAACGGCGCTCATCGCCATTCCAGACACGCAAAAAAAGCTCAACCGGCGCCTGTTCATCTTCCACCGTCAGACGCAGCCGAACCTGTCCGCCCGTCGCCACCGCGCCCTGCGGCTTGCGATCGAACGGGTTGAGGGTATGATGCTTCAAAACCATGCTCTCGAAACACTCCGTCTTTTCAAAGTTCTGCCCCGCCGTTCCGCGCGGGGGCTTTCTGCGCTCCATTGTAACGTACTTGCCCAGCGCCTGTCAAGCGGCTTTGCGCCGCCCGCCGCGGCGGGAAGAATTCGGTGGAAAGAGTTCACATTTTTGTTTCATTTTCATTGCTTCCCTGCTACATCCGCGCGCTATAATATTCTCCACGCAAGGCTGGAAAGGGGGCGCGCCGCATGGCGAAGCGAATTTTTTCTCTGACAGCGGTTTGTCTCCTGGGTTTCATGCTGCTGCCCGCCGGAAACAAATCGACGCAGACGCTCTCCGCGCCCGACGCGCCGGCGCGCGAGGCGACGAGCGGCGAGGTGCCGGACGAGCGCCTGCTCTTTCCTGAATTGACCGATTCGGACATTTCGGAAATTCACATCCGCGCCGGGGACGACTGCGCGTTTGATTTCAGCCTGCGCGGCGAGTTGAGCGTCAACGGGCAGAAAGCCGACGGCGAGGTTTTTTCCACGCTGCTCGACCAGCTGACAGAGGATTGCTTCGTCCCCTGCGAGGATTTTGAGCCGCGCGGCGAACCGCTGCTGACGGTAACGGTCTCCACCGATACGCAGGATTTTTCCGCCCGTTTTTATCAGGACAGCGAGGACGGCAAATACGCCTACGTCGTCGCCGGGGCTGACAAGGAGCGCTGCTTAAAGACGGACGCATGGCGCGTGGGCACGCTGCTGCTGACGTGCGAGGGCACGCGCATTTTCGACGCCAGCGGGCAGGAAACGCCCGTGGATTAGCCCTTCAGCCATTCTTCCCAGATTTCCGGGCAGTATCCGACGGTGGCGCGGCGGCCATCGCGGACGATGGGCAGCCGAAGGAGCTGCGGTTTTTCCATCAGCCCCGCGAGAATCGAATCGCGGTTTTGGGTGTAGGCGATCACGCTTTCGCGATACGCCTTGCTCTCCTTGTCGCAGAGCGCGTCCAGCCCGACCGCGGCGGCGACGCTCTCCAGTTCCCGCCTGCCGATACCGTATTTGAGCACGTCCACGCGCTGATACGCGACGCGGCGCTCCTTAAAAAAGCGCTCGGCCTTCTGGGTGTCAAAGCCTTTTCCGCAATAAATCTGATAAGCCATCTTGATTCCTCCGTTCTTTTCCTTATAATAGAGCATGACGGCTGATTCCGTCAAGCCGATAAGCAATAGGGAAAACCACGGAGGTTTTGCATATGAAGAAAAAAATCGCGCTCGTCACCGGCGCATCCGGCGGCATTGGCGGCGCGTGCGCCGAAAAGCTGGCGCGGGAGGGCTATACGGTTCTGGTTCACGGCTGCCGCGGGCTTCGGCAGGCCGAGGCGCTGGCCGACCGCCTCTGCGCGGAGGGGCACGACGCGCACGCGGTCTTCTGCGATCTGGCCGACAGCGGGAGCGTGCAGGCGATGTGCCGCAACGTGCTCGCGCTGTATCACCGCGTCGATGCGCTGGCGCTCTGCGCGGGCATATCGCACACCGGGCTTCTGTGCGACATGACGGACGCGCAGTGGCGCGCGGTGATGGATGTGAACGTCTCCGGCATGTTTTACCTCATCCGCGCGCTTGCGCCGGGCATGGTTTCCCGAAACGAGGGCGCGATTGTGACGGTTTCCAGCATGTGGGGGCGCGTCGGCGCGTCGTGCGAGGTCGCTTATTCCGCCAGCAAGGCCGCTGTGATCGGCCTGACCCGCGCGCTGGCCAAGGAGCTGGGGCCCAGCGGCGTGCGCGTCAACTGCATCGCCCCCGGCGTGATCGACACGCGCATGATGGATGAGCACAGCGACGAAACCAAGGCCGCGCTGGCGGAGGAAACGCCGCTTTGCCGCCTCGGCACGCCGCAGGACGTGGCGCAGGCCTGCGCGTTTCTGCTCTCGGACGCGGCCTCCTTCATCACCGGGCAGGTGCTCGGCGTGGACGGCGGCTACATTTAACAAATTTTTTTCAAACTTTTTCCGACAGGATTTCACACAAAAATGACGGAATCCGCCCATCCGCGCACGAAAATTGTGGTCAGTTATCGACAGCGACCACATCATATTGTGGATAACCCGCGATGAACCGGCAGAGCAGGCGGATGAAAGCTGCATTTTCTTTCTTTTCGCCGCCTGCCAAAAAAGCCTTGAAAACAGGGCTTTTTTTTGATATGATAGGAAAGCTGTCATAAGAAGTTATCCACAGGTGGAGTCTATCTTTCCACAAGCTGTGGAAAGTATTGTGGATATCCACAGTATATCCACAGGGATATGTGTACAGATTGTGGGAAAGCGGCCGTCACGCGCCGCAGAAGATACGGAGGTTTCCGCCATGGATCATATCGAATTATGGGATAAGGCCAAGGCACTGATGCGCGAGGAGCTGGCCAACGTTTCCTATACCACATGGATCGAGCAGCCGCTCAAGCCCGTGTATGTGGTGGACGACAAGCTCGCGCTGGAGGTCATCAGCGATTTCAACGAGAAGACCATCCGCGCGCGCTATCTGCCGATGATTACCGAAGCGGTGAGCCAGGCCGCCGGGCGCGAAATGACCATCGAGCTGATGAGCGTCAAAGAGCGCATCGAGTGGCAGGAGCGCCAGAAGAAGGAAGACGCCCCGGCGATGCAGGGCATCAACATGTTCAACCCGAAATCGACGTTTGACACGTTCGTCGTCGGCTCGTCCAACCGCTTCGCGCACGCCGCCGCGCTGGCCGTCGCCGAGCAGCCGGGCATGGCCTATAACCCGCTGTTCCTCTACGGCGGCGTCGGTCTGGGCAAGACGCACCTGATGCACGCCATCGGCCACTTCATTCAGGATCATTTCCCGAACATGCGCATGCTCTATCTGCCCAGCGAGATGTTCACCAACGAGCTGGTCGCCGCCATCAAGAACAACAAGAACGTGGAATTTCGCAACCGCTTCCGCAACGTCGATGTGCTGATGCTGGACGACATTCAGTTTATCGCCGGCCGCGATTCCACGCAGGAGGAGTTTTTCCACACCTTCAACGCCCTGCACAGCGCGGGCAAGCAGATCATCATCTCCTCCGATAAGCCGCCGCGCGAAATCGCCCGTCTGGAAGAGCGCCTGCGCAGCCGCTTCGAGTGGGGTCTGATCGCCGACATTCAGAAGCCGGATTTCGATACCCGAATCGCCATCCTGCGCAAGAAGGCCGAAAACGAGGGCATTGAGATCAGCGACGAGATGCTGGAGCTCATCGCCGGACGCATCGAGAGCAACATCCGCGAGCTGGAAGGCTCGCTGACCCGCGTCAACGCCTACGCCAAGCTGAACCACTGCGAAATCAACGAGGAGGTCATCTCCCACGCGCTGCACGACATCGCCGTCGTGCGCGACCCCAAGCGCATCACGCCGGAGCTGATTATCGACTGCGTGGCCGATTATTACAGCCTGAGCGCGGATATGCTGCGCGGCGATTCCCGCAAGAAGGAAATCGCGCTGGCGCGCCACGTCGCCGTCTATCTGACGCGCGAGATGACCGGGCTGAGCCTGCCGCGCATCGGCGACGCTTTCGGCCGCGATCACTCGACGATCATCAATTCCTGCGACAAGGTGACCAAGATGCTCGATACCTCTTCGGATATGAAGAGCTCGATTGCCGATCTGAAAAAGATCATCACCGAGAAATAAATACGTTGGGGCTCTGCCCCAACCCCGGCAGAAAACTGAGTTTTCTGCGCCTTCCAACCGACGCTGTTTTGCAGCGTCGGTTTTTTTCCACAGTTTATCCTTGAATGTTGAAAACTTTTCCGTTTGCTCATTTCTTGGTTTGATTTTTTTCAGTAAATGAGCAAATCCGAATTTTGCGCAAATTCTTATAACGGGCGCGCAATGCGCGCCCCTACAACGATGCGAAAAAAGCAGCCGCGTACCCGTAGGGGCGCGCATCGCGCGCCCGCGTTTTGTGCAGAATTTGATTTTTGCTCAATTATTGTTTTTTTCAAAAAACTTCAAAACCCCGTTGACAAACCATTTTTCGCGTGGTATACTTCATCACATTAAAGCGCTAACACATTAAAGCAAACAGCCGGTAAATCCACGCCGGTCATTTCGGAAAGGAGCAACCCCTTATGAAAAAGATGCTTGCCGCTCTGCTGGCCGCCGTCCTCACCCTCTGCTTCGCCGCCGCGCTGGCGGAAGATACCGGCCTTGCGGATGTCAAGGCGAAGGGCACCCTCGTGATGGGCTTTGACGAGGAATACCCGCCGATGGGCTTTGTCGATGAAAACGGCGAATACGTCGGCTTTGACATTGATCTAGCCAAGGAAGTCACCGACCGCCTCGGCGTGGAGCTCGTCCTCCAGCCGATCTCGTGGGATTCCAAGGAGCTGGAGCTTTCCGGCAAAAACATCGACTGCATCTGGTCGGGTCTGACGATGACCCCGGAGCGCATCGAGCAGATGACCTTCTCCATCCCGTATCTGGCCAACGAGCAGATTCTCGTCGTTCGTTCCGATTCCGGCATCGCCTCTGAGGCGGATCTTTCCGGCAAGGTGCTCGGCACGCAGGCCGGTTCCAGCTCCGTGGACGTGCTGAACGCGAACCCCGATCTGATGGCGGCCATCGGCGAGCCGCAGCTGTACGATGATTTCGTGACCGCGCTGATGGATCTCAAGCTCGGCGGCATCGACGTGCTGCTGATCGACTCCGTGGTCGGCAATTACTACATCGCCCAGCAGGACGATCCGACCCAGTTCACCGTGCTGCCCGAGGTGCTGGAAGCCGAGGAATACGGCATTGCCTTCCGCAAGGGCGAACAGACCCTCGCCGACGCGGTGAGCCAGCAGCTCGTCGACATGTTCAAAGACGGCACGCTGGATACCATCCGCGCCAAGTGGTTCGCCAACGACATCACGCTGGTCGCCCAATACGCGAACTGACAAATAGCCATTTTCTCCCCGAAGGGGGAGAAAATGGCCCTTTCCGTCCATATCACCTTTTCGGAGGCCTTCATGCGATACTTCAACAATTTCGATGCGTTTATGAAGCTCGTGCTTTCCATGACAGGCGGCTTTTATAACACGCTGATTATTTTCTTCTTCACGCTGCTGTTTTCCCTGCCGCTCGGTCTGGCCGTGGCGCTGCTGCGCATGAGCAGGCGCAAGATCGTCAGCATGCCGACGTCGCTGTATATTCTGGTGATGCGCGGCACGCCGCTGATGCTGCAAATCTTCGCCATCTATTTCGCCATTCCGACACTGACGGGCGTGAACCTCGACCGCATGAACGCCACCATTCTCGCCTTTTCCATCAACTACGCCGCCTATTTCGCCGAAATCTTCCGCGGTGGGATTCAGTCCATCCCCGTCGGGCAGCGCGAGGCCGGTCAGGTGCTGGGCATGACGCGCGGACAGACGTTTTTTCACGTCATCCTGCCGCAGATGGCAAAGCGCGTGCTGCTGCCTGTCAGCAACGAGGTGATTACGCTGGTCAAGGATACGTCGCTGGCGAACGTGATCGCCGTCGCCGAACTGTTCCGCGCGGCGAAGAACGAGGCCAGCCGCACCGCTTCCGTCGAGCCGCTCTTTGTCGCGGGGCTTTTCTATCTGCTGATGAACGGCGCGGTCTCGCTCGTGTTTAGCTGTCTCAACCGCCGCATGGCGTATTACAAGGATTGACAAGCGCTCCGGCGCGGAAACGGAAAGGGAGAACAAGGGTCATGCTTCAGGCGATTGACATCAGAAAAAAATACGGCGACAACGAAATTTTGAAGGGCGTGACCGTGCGCGTGGACAAGGGCGAGGTCGTCGCCGTCATCGGCCGCAGCGGCTCGGGCAAGAGCACCCTCCTGCGCTGCCTCAACCACCTTGAAACCATCGACAGCGGCGAAATCCGCATCGACGGTCAGGCGATGGTCACCACCGGCGCGGACGGCGCGGCGCGCTATCGGACGGAAAAAGACCTGCGTGGGCTCTGCCTCAAGATGGGGCTCGTCTTTCAGGATTACAACCTCTTTCCGCATTACACGGTGCTGCGCAACATCGTCGCGCCGCAGCAGCTGGTGCTCCATCGAAGCCGTCAGGAGGCCGAGCAGAAGGCCATGCTCCTGCTGGAAAAGGTCGGCCTCGCGGATAAGGCGGGCGCGTATCCCTGCAATCTTTCCGGCGGGCAGTGTCAGCGCGTCGCCATCGCCCGCGCGCTGGCCATGGATCCGGAAATTCTCTGCTTTGACGAGCCGACCAGCGCGCTTGACCCGCAGCTCACGCAGGAGGTGCTCTGCGTCATCCGTCAGCTGGCCGCCGAAAAGCGCACGATGATCGTCGTCACCCACGAAATGAACTTCGCCCGCGACGTGGCGGATCGCGTGATTTATATGGAAAACGGCCTCGTCGCGGAGGATGGCCCCGCCAAAGAGGTGCTCGGCAGCGCCCGCAGCGCGGCCATCCGCGCGTTCGCCGGGGAATGTGGCGATTGAGCAGACGCACACAAAAAACAGAGACGGAGTTTGATTTCCGTCTCTGCTTGTTTATTCCAGAAATTCTTTGCGTTTTAACGCTTTCAGGTAATTCTTTTTGAGTTCGCGATAAGAAACAAAAAACGAAAGTTCCGATTTGGAAAGCATCGCGTTTTGCGCCTTCAACTCCGTCAAAACCATGGTGCAGATGATATCCGCCGCTTGAAGCAGCCTATAATTCGAAGGCTTTGCCTGTCTGTGTTCCACCCTGCTGAAAAAGGCATGCAGCAACGAAACCAGCATTTTCGTCAGTTCCACCTGTCCGTTGTCATAATACAAAATGACGCGGTCATAGCGGGTAAAATACGCATAATGTTCCTGAAAAAAGCGCGTCAACTGTTTTGACAGCGCGGCCACCAGATCCAGTGAGGATTCGATATGCTTCTTCTCTACGATAAACGCCTTATACGCAATTTCCGTTGTGCGCAAAAAGTTAAATGCGCGATTGAAAATCTTCTTGCGTTCATCTACGCTCATGTTGAGATAAAGCTCTTCCCTGCGAATCAGCGGCCCTGCGTGAACAATGTGCTGCGCGGGTAAATCCATTTCCGTCAGGGAACGTTCAAAATGCCGGATGGCATCCGTCACATCCATATCCTGATCGTGAAAGACAAGCGTGACGATATAATACGGCGTATGATAGTCATACGGCCCGAAATCGCCGGATTCATCCACGAAAACGCTTAAATCCTTCATCCGTATCGCCTCGCTCATCGCAAAAAATGCGTTATAAAAAGAATGGCGGGGAATATCCCCGCCGCGGTGGACCTAGACCTTCCGGCCAGCCCAAAGCAGTAGCAGCCGCTACCGCTTTATGATATGGTTATTATAATAGATTTATGCGCGCCTGTCAAGATGCGCTTTTCAAAAAAACGACGCTCGGAAAAATCTCTTTTTCCTGCCGGAAGTTTAGCTGCATTAAACCTGCACATTTTTCCCGCTGAACTTTATGGTTGACACGGCGCTTTTTCTAGCATATAATCATGCTGTTTTTATGGGTTGCGGCGCTAAGCCCCGCCCGCACAGGCTTGATGACTCAGGGAGGAAACCATGCAGGATACCCTTCTTTCTTTACAGCACATTTCCAAGAATTTCGGCGAGGGCGACGTTTTGCGCGATATCTCGCTGGACGTCGCCAGGGGCGAGTTCGTCACGCTGCTGGGCGCTTCCGGCTGCGGCAAGACGACGACCCTGCGCATTATCTCCGGTCTGGAAACGCCGGACGAGGGCACGGTGCTGCTGGACGGCCGGGACGTCACCGCGCTGCCGCCGGAGCGCCGCCCCGTCAACACGGTCTTTCAGAGCTACGCGCTCTTTCCGCATATGAACGTCGAAAAGAACGTGGCCTACGGCCTGCGCGTGCGCAGGATGGATAAAGCCTCCATCGAAAAGCGCGTGCGCGAGATGCTCGAGCTGGTGCAGATGGCGGATTTTGCCAAGCGCATGCCCAGCCAGCTTTCCGGCGGCCAGCGCCAGCGCATCGCCATCGCCCGCGCGCTCGCGCCCGAACCGGAGCTGCTGCTGCTGGATGAACCGCTGGGCGCGCTGGATTTGCAGCTCCGCCGCCAGATGCAGCTTGAACTCAAGCGCCTGCAAAAGAAGCTGGGCATCACCTTCGTCTACATCACCCACGATCAGGAAGAGGCCATCAACATGTCCGACCGCATCGCGGTCATGCGCGGCGGGCGCTTTGAGCAGCTCGGCACGCCGGAAGAAATCTACGACGAGCCGAAGACGCACTACGTCGCGCAGTTCATCGGCCGCTCCACCATTCTTAGCGGCAGGGTGGAAGCCGTCGGAAAGGATACGGCGGTCATCCGCGGCGCATGCGGCAGCTTCACGGCGGACGCTTCCCGCGCGCGGCTTTCCGCGGGCGAGGACTGCGAAATCTGCGTGCGCACGGAGCGGATGCGCGTCTCCCCCGTGCCGGTCGAGGGCTTCCAACTGCCCGTCACCGTGCGCGAGGCGCGCTACGCGGGCGGCAGCGTGCTGACCTATGCCATCCTCCCCGACGGCGAGGAAGCCGTCGCGACGAGCGAAGGCCGCCTCAGCGACGCGCTCACGCCTGGCAGCACCGCCTATCTATATTGGAATCCCGCGCAGGCCGCGGTCATTGGGGGGACGTCCCATGGCGCGTAAAAACACCCTTCAGGCGCACGAGCGGCGCACCCGCGCGCTGATGACCGCGCCGATGGCGGCCTTCGGCGTGCTGCTGGTCGCCCTGCCGCTGATCTACGTGCTCTGCACGTCGCTGGTGACGGGCGGCAAATTCCAATTCGGCATGCCGCTGACGCTCGCCAACTACAAGGCGCTGCTGCGCGAGGATTATCTCAAGGTCTTCGCCAACAGCCTCCAGCTCGCGTTCTTTACGACGGTCATCTCCCTGCTGGTGGGCTATCCCTTCGGCTACTGCATGGCGCGCGCCCCGCGCAAATGGAAGGCGCTGTTGATGATGCTGGTCATCATCCCGTTCTGGACGAGCGCGCTGGTGCGCATCTACGGCTGGAAGATCCTCCTGCAGGCCAACGGCCCGGTCAACGGCGTGCTCCGCTCGCTGGGGCTGATTCAGAAGAACATCAAGTTCCTCGGTTCCTACGGCTCGGTGCTGCTGGCGATGGTCTACTGCCTGATTTCCTTTATGATCCTACCGTGCCACAACGCGGTGGATAAGATGGATTTCACGCTGGTGGAGGCCTCGCGCGATCTGGGCGCAAGCCCCGTTCGGGCGTTCCTCACCGTCACGCTGCCGCTGACCATGCCGGGCATTCTCGCCGGCTGCGTGCTGGTGTTCGTGCCCAGCGTCGGCCTGTTCTATCTGTCGGATATCATGGGCGGCGGTCTGGTGCTGGTGGGCAACCTCATCCGCGACCAGCTTCTCAAGGTGCGCGACTGGAACGTCGGCTCGGCCATGAGCATGGTGCTCATCGCGCTTTCCGCCGGCATCTATCTGCTGTATCGCAAGGTCGGCGGCGATGATCTGGGGGTGATGTGATGGCGCAGGCAAAGCGGCGCAGAAAGCGCAAAATCTTTTCCCCCGTCTATCTGACGCTGGTGCTGATCGTCCTCTATCTGCCGATTCTGATGGTTGTCATCTATTCCTTCAACAGCGGGCGCACCATCGGAAGCTGGCAGGGCTTCACGACCGATTGGTACAGCCGCCTGTTTTCCAACGCCTTGATGGCCGACGCGCTCAAAAATTCGCTGGTTCTGGCCGTCGTCTCCAGCCTGCTGGCGGGCGGCATCGGCACACTGGGCGCAATCGGGCTGGCGCGGTCGCACCTGAAACTCGGCGGCGCGGTCGAAACCCTCGCCACCCTGCCGATGATGATCCCCGAGCTGGTGCTGGGCATGGCGTATCTCTCCGTGTTCACCGCCGTGGGCTTTAAGCTCGGCATGGGCGCGCTGGTGTTGACGCACACAACCTTCTGCATCCCCTATGTGTTCATCAACGTCAAATCCCGCCTGATCGGCATGGATCCTTCGCTGTCGGAGGCCGCGCGCGACCTCGGCGCAAGCCCGGCGCGCGTTTTGAAGGACATCACCCTGCCGCTGGTCTTCCCGGCGGTGCTCTCCGGCATGATGCTTTCCGCCGCGATGAGCCTTGACGACGTGGTGATCTCCTTCTTCGTCACCAGCGCGGAGACGACCACCCTGCCGCTCAAGGTCTACACCGGCCTGCGTTCCGGCGGCACGCCGGAGATCAACGCGCTCTCCACCCTGATGCTCGGCGTGATCTTTATCTGTGTGGCCGCTACTCAATTGATAACGGCCAGAAGCAACGCAAAACTCCAATAAGCATCAAACGCATCCCGCGTTTGAGATAGATCAACCATTCCTGATTAAGGAGGGACATGGACATGAAGAAACTTCTTTGCCTGCTGCTTGCGCTGCTGACCATCGGCGGCTGCGCCCTGGCGGAGACCGAGAACAAGACCGACGAGGCCGTGCTCAACATCTTCACCTGGGAAGGTTACATCGACTACTCGACCGTCATCAAGCCGTTTGAGGAGGAGACGGGCATCAAGGTCAACTATGCGACCTTCTCCAGCAACGAGGAGATGTATGAAAAGCTCTCCGCGGTAAACGGCGGCGATTACGACGTGGTGCTGGCCAGCGACTACATGCTCAACACCACCCGCGAAGCCGGGCTGATGCAGCCGTTCGACCCCGCCATCGTGGATAACTATTCCAACCTGAACGAGGGCTTCACCCATCAGTTCTTCGATCCGGACGACCAGTACGTCGTGCCGTATGTGAGCGGCATTCCGCTGATCGTCTACGATCCGTCCGCGGTGGAGATCGACATCAAGGGCTTCAACGACCTGTGGGATCCGTCCCTTGAAGACAGCCTCGGCCTGATCGACGACGCGCGCGTGACCATCGGCATGGTGCTGCTCTCCATGCACCAGAGCATGAATACCACCGACGACGCGGTGCTCGCGGAGGCGGCAGAAAAGCTCGACGCGCTGCGCAGCAACATCCACGTGCTCGAATATGAGAACCTGCACAACTATCTGGTTTCCGGCGATATTTCCGTGGCCTACACCTTCACCCCGTTCGTCGCGCTGGCGCTGGACGCCAACCCGGATTTGAAGGTCGTCTGGCCGGAAGAGGGTCTGGGCTTCGGCATCGACGGCTGCTTCATCCCGGTGAATGCGCCGCACGCCAAGAACGCGAACCTCTTCCTCCAGTACCTGCTGCGCCCGGAAGTCGCGGCGACCTGCGTCGAGTATCAGTATTATTGCAGCCCGAACGAGGCGGCGAAGGCCTGCCTCTCCGAAAGCTACCTGAACAACCCGGTGTTCAACGGCATTTATGACCGCATCGACGATGCGGAGTATGTGCGCAACCTGTCCAGCGAGGACGAGCAGAAATACCAGGATATCTGGACGACGTTCAAGCTGAGCATGCAGTGACTCCTTCCGGCCGCTGGCGCGGCCGCCTCCCTCGAAGAGGGAGGCTTTGTTCCCACGTAAATGCAACTGATGCAAAAGGGCTCCCTTTTTGAGCGCGTTTTGCCTAAACAGGCAGACAAAAGCCGAATTTCGGCGCGCGTCGGCGCGGCCGAAGGAAGGGCGGGGCGGCTTTGCC
>ENA-OYXV01000620-OYXV01000620.1-human-gut-metagenome-genome-assembly--contig:-NODE-620-length-21971-cov-4.225224_pt1 | contig 21971 bp, 16 predicted proteins | sample MGYA00244846_ERZ653424 | MGnify/ENA primary metagenome ERZ653424 (study PRJEB26926, sample SAMN06165108) | human gut metagenome | biome: ENVO:00009003; feature: ENVO:2100002; material: ENVO:00002003...
CGGCAGCGTCAGATGTGTATAAGAGACAGCTCACATTCTGGGGTCAGGACGAATGGCGCACATCGGAATTTGACATTCTTATCGACGACGAGCTGATGGCAAGTGCCGACAACACCCACCGCTGGCGCACGACACAGTTCAAGACTGTCGACTATGCAATACCGGCCTCGATGCTGAACGGAAAGAACGAAGTGCGCGTGAAGTTCCAAGCCCATAAAGGCAAGCAGGTGGGACAAATCTACGGAGTGAGAATAATCAGAAATGAGAATAATAAATAAAGTATCGGCCGCCATTGCGGCAATGCTGCTTACTGCAGCAACCTTCGGCGACCTACAGGCCCGTAACGAGGTGTTGCCCGACGACTCGATCAGTGTGAGCCTGATAACCTGCCTCCCCGGCAATCAGGTCTACGAGCTTGAAGGTCACACCGCATTGCGCATAAAGCGTGGCGACAACGACCTCGCCGTAAATTACGGGATATTCGACTTCGACTCGCCCAACTTCATATACCGTTTTGTAAAAGGCGAAACCGACTACATGGTGGCGGCCTATCCCTTTGAATACTTCATGGCCGACTACATGCGTCACGGACGGCGTGTAGTCGAACAGCACCTCGACCTGACCCAACCCCAGGCCCACAGGCTTTCCGAGCTGCTGAGCGAAAACCTGCGGCCCGAAAAACGCACCTACCGTTACAACTACGTAAAGGACAACTGTGCAACAAGGCCACTCGCAATGCTTGAGGCCGCGATAGGTGACACCCTATCGTTTACCGCGCCCGACCACACTGCCGACTGGACTTTCAGAAACGCCATGCGACAATATCACGCCAACTATCCGTGGTATCAATTCGGCATAGACCTTGCGCTCGGTAGCGGCATCGACTATAAGCTGTCGACACGCGAAAAGTCATTCGCACCCGAAATGCTCCTCGCGCTCATGTCGACCGCCACCCTTCGCGACTCTACAGGCAATCAGGTGCCTCTTGTCGACTCCACCGAAACCCTGTGGGAGGGTGAGCTTTCGGGAGGACCGCTGCCGCCATCGCCGTGGCACTCCACGCCCATGTTTGTCGCCCTATGCCTGCTCGCCGCAACGGCAATAGTGACGATACACGACTGCATTCGCCGTAAAGTGACGCGCTGGTTCGACTCAATCATTTTCACCCTCTTCGGAATAGCGGGATGCGTCATCACGTTCCTTGTGTTTGTGTCATCCCACGAAGCCACTTCACCCAACTGGCTCATAGTTTGGCTCAATCCCTTCTGCTTGATTGTTCCGCTCTTTATCTACACAAAAAAGTGCGCCGGGTTGTTAAAATGGTATGAAATAATTAACTTTGCAGCATTATTTTTGTTATCAGTAACGTGGCCGTTCACCGGACAGTCCGGCAACAGCGCATTCATCCCGCTGTTGATAAGCGATGCCATGCTATCGGTACGATACATTTATATCACATGCGTCGAAAGAAAGACCCCCGCATAACCGTGCGATTAGTCACGGCTCTCATAGCCTCAATGGTCACCCTGTCCGTTGCGGCACAGGCTCCGTCACCCCGTCCCAAACTGGTCGTGGGCATAGTCATCGACGGGCTGCGTGAGGACTATCTCGACCTGCTCAAAGGCTATTTCGGCGAAAACGGATTCAAGCTGCTGATGCGTGACGGCGTGATGCTCGACAACGTAAACTACGGAACGGCGCTCGATGCCACAGCCGCCACAGCCATGATCTACAGCGGAGCGTCACCTTCGGTCAACGGCATCCCCGCGGCATTTGTCTACGATGCCGAGATGCGCCGACAGTACCCGATTGTGCTCGATCCCTCGCAGATAGGCAACTACACCGACGAAACTTACTCACCGAAGTCAATAAGGGTCAGCACCCTCTCCGACGAAGTTCGCATCGACGGCGGAGGCATAGGCAACGTATATTCGGTAGCCCCCTCCCCGTCCCAATCGATAATACTTGCAGGACATGCAGGCAATAGTGCATTCTGGATTAACGACGTGACCGGCCGATGGGCCACAACCGCCTATTACAAGGATGTGCCGCAACCCATGCAGGCACGCAACTTCTCCAGGTCGCTCGCCTCGCGGCTCGATACGCTCACTTGGAAGCCCTCGCTTTCACCCGAGAGCTATCCCGACCTGCCCGCCTACAAGAAATACTATCCGTTTCGCCATCAGTTCCTGCGCAACGACATCGACCGCTTCCGCAACTACAAGACATCGGCACCCGTCAACACCGAGGTGACCGACATCGCGGCCGACTACATCAAGGGTCTGCGCCTCGGCACACACGATGCCATGGACATGCTCAATCTCGGCTACACTCTCGCCCCCTTTGCAGCAGCCAAGGATGCCGACAACCGCATCGAAACGATGGACAGCTACCTCAAACTCGATGCCGACCTTGCACGCCTGTTCCGCGCCATCGACACCAATGTAGGCTTAAAGAACACATTCATAATGGTGGCCGGCACTCCCGCACCGCCAAGCACCAAGCGTGACGATGAAAGGTGGGGCATCCCCAACGGAGAGTTCATCCCCCGTCGTGCAGTGTCGTTGCTCAATGTCTACTTCGTTCCCAAATACGGCAACGGCGAATGGGTGTCGGGCTACCACAACGGACAGATATTCCTCAACCACAAGTTGATAAAAGATAACGGCATCGATCCCAAGACTATCCGCACCGAAGCCGCCGACCTGCTGCTGCGCATGAGCGGAGTGAGCCGTGTGTGGACAATCGATGACATCGAGGCCGGCCGTGCCGGACACAATGCCGACGCGCTCAAGCGCAACACCCAGGTCGACTATGCCGGCGATGTATTCATCGAGGTGACACCCGGATGGGAAATCGTCGACCAGAATCCCAATAACCAGAAAGAGATACGCTCAACCGTGCGCACAGGCTTCATGTCGTCGCCCGTATTCTTCCTGTCGCCCGACCTCAAGGCCGAGCGCATAACCTCGGAAATCGACGCACGCACCATAGCCCCCACAGTGGCTCGACTTCTGCGCATACGCTCGCCCAACGCATCCGAGCTGCCGCCGATGCGCTTCAACCGATAATCCCGGCCAACTCCACCAACCGGCCGCCGGTGACCGATTATCCAATCCCACTGTAACGCATCAATCATTACATAGCCCGCACAGGGTCAGCCTCACTAAATTCGATAATTTAAAAAATCTACATAAATGTCATTAAACTCTATTTTAAGCAAGCTATTCGGCAACAAGTCGCAGCGCGACCTGAAGGAAATACAGCCGATAGTGGACCAAATCAACGCCCTCGGCCCTCGCATGAAGGAGCTGACCAACGATGAACTCCGTGATACAATCAACCGCATCAAGCAGGAACTCGCCGACGCAACATCGGCCGACACAACCGCAATTGCCGAGATAAAGGATAAAATCGAGGAACTCCCCTTCGATGAGCGTCAGCCTCTGTGGGACGACATTGACAACCGAGAGAAAAACATCCTCGAAACCTACGAGAAGGAACTCGACCGCGTGTTGCCCACCGTATTTGCAGCAATGCGCGAAACAGCTGCCCGATTCGCAGCCAACGAAACAATCGAGGTAACAGCAACCGACATGGACCGCGACCTCGCCGCTGCCGGCAAAGACTTCGTGAGCATCGAAGGCGACAAAGCCATATACCGCAACCACTGGATGGCCGGCGGTAACGAAATCAAATGGGACATGGTACACTACGATGTACAGCTCATTGGCGGTATCGTGCTGCATCAAGGCAAAATCGCCGAGATGGCAACCGGTGAAGGTAAGACACTCGTTGCAACCCTCCCCGTATTCCTCCGCTCACTCACCGGCCGAGGCGTACACGTGGTAACCGTCAACGACTACCTGTCGAAACGTGACTCCGAGTGGATGGGTCCGCTCTACATGTTCCACGGACAGACGGTCGACTGCATCGACAAGCATCAGCCCAACTCACCGCAGCGTCGCAAAGCCTATGCATGTGACATCACATTCGGTACCAACAACGAATTCGGCTTTGACTACCTGCGTGACAACATGGCAATGTCGCCTCAGGACATGGTTCAGCGCAAGCACTACTACGCAATCGTCGACGAGGTCGACTCAGTGCTCATCGACGACGCCCGTACACCGCTTATCATCTCGGGTCCCGTGCCTAAGGGCGAAGATCAGCTCTTCAATGAATATAAATACAATGTAGAGAAAGTATATGAGGCTCAGCGCAAGCTCGTGGGCCGACTCCTGATCGAAGCCAAGGAGAAGATTGCAAGCGAAGACAAGGAGGTGCGCAAGGAAGGCGCTCTTCAGCTGTTCCGTGCCTACAAGGGTCTTCCCAAGAACAACGCACTCATCAAATACCTGTCGCAGGAAGGCATCAAGCCGCTTCTGCTCGAAACCGAAGCATTCTACATGCAGGACAACAACCGCGAGATGCCCAAGGCTGTCGAGCCCCTCTACTTCGTCATCGACGAGAAGAACCGCTCGGTAGAATTGACCGACAAGGGTATCGACGAGCTCACCGGACGAAGCGAGGACCCGCAGTTCTTCGTACTCCCCGACATTGCTTCGCAGCTCTCGGAAGTCGAAGGCAACCAGTCGATTTCAACCGCCGAGCGTCAGCAGATCAAGGACGAGCTCATGCAGAACTACGCGGTGAAAGCCGAGCGTGTACACACCGTGACCCAGCTGCTCAAGGCCTACACCCTCTTTGAAAAGGATGTGGAATACGTAATCGACGACAACAAAATCAAGATTGTCGACGAGCAGACAGGACGTATCATGGAAGGCCGCCGCTACTCCGACGGACTCCATCAGGCTATCGAGGCCAAGGAGGGCGTGAAAGTCGAGGCTGCGACACAGACATTCGCCACAATCACTCTCCAGAACTACTTCCGTATGTATCACAAGCTTGCAGGTATGACCGGTACGGCCGAAACCGAAGCAGGCGAGTTCTGGGACATATACAAACTCGATGTCGTGACAATACCCACCAACAAGCCGGTGGCACGTATCGACATGAACGACCGCGTCTACAAGACCAAGAAGGAAAAGTATGCCGCCGTAATCGACGAGATCGTCAGCCTCGTCGAGCAGGGCCGCCCCGTGCTCGTGGGTACAACCTCGGTCGAAATATCGGAGTTGCTCTCGCGAATGCTCACACTGCGCCGCATCCCCCACAACGTGCTCAATGCCAAGCTGCACCAGCGTGAGGCCGAAATCGTGGCACAGGCCGGTAAGAAAGGCACCGTTACCATAACCACCAACATGGCCGGTCGTGGTACCGACATCAAGCTTCCGCCCGAAGTCAAGGAGGCGGGAGGTCTTGCCATCATCGGTACCGAGCGTCACGAGTCACGACGCGTCGACCGTCAGCTCCGAGGCCGTTCAGGTCGTCAGGGCGACCCGGGTTCTTCGGTGTTCTACCTCTCGTTTGAGGACCAGTTGATGCGTCTTTTCGCAACCGACCGCGTGACCAAGATGCTCGACACTCTCGGCATCAAGGAGGGCGAGATGATTGAGTCGAAGATGGTTAACCGCGCCATCGAGAACGCCCAGAAACGTGTCGAAGAAAACAACTTCGGTGTGCGTAAGCGTCTTCTTGAGTACGACGACGTTATGAACAAGCAGCGTCAGTACATCTACGGCCGCCGCCACCACGCACTCATGGGTGAGCGCATCGGAATCGACATCAACAACATGCTCTACGACACGGTTGAGAACATCGTAAACACCTATGACTCGCCGGCCGACTATGCCGACCTCTCGCTCGAACTCCTGAAAGTGTTTGCTGTCGAAACTCCGTTCACCGAGGAAGAGTTCCGCTCGATGCCCAAGAACGAGGCGTTTGACCGCATCCATGCATCGGTCAACGAAGCTTTCCGCCGCAAGTCCGACCGCATCATCGAAATAGCCATGCCTGTGATTTCGGAATGGGTAGAGAAGCGTGATGCCAAGGGCCGCATCCTCGTTCCCATCACCGACGGCAAGCGTGTGTTCAACATCCCGGCCGACATCACCGAAACCTACAACAGCAAGGGCAAGGCGCTCCTCAAGGAGTGGCACAAGGCCATCATGCTTGTCACAATCGATGAAGTGTGGAAAGAGCACCTGCGCGAGCTCGACCAGTTGCGTCAGTCGGTTCAGAACGCATCCTACGAGCAGAAGGATCCCCTTGTAATATATAAGGTTGAATCATTCCACCTGTTTGAGAACGCAATGAACACGCTCAACGTGAAGGCCGTGTCGGCACTCATGCGCGGACAGATATTCATCCCGCAGCAGCGCGCCGAGGACGCTCGCCTCAGCTCCGAACAGGATCGCCAGCAGCCCGCACAGCGTCAGCCCGAGGTGAAGGAGGCTATGCCCGACCGTCCCAACGACTATAGCCGCTACCGCGCAAGCCGCGAGCAATATCCCGGTTCAAGCGCACAGCGTCAGGCCGCTTCGGCACCACAGGGCGAGCAACAGCGCACCCAGCCCATTATCAACGGGCCTAAGGTGGGCCGCAACGACCCCTGTCCCTGCGGCTCGGGCAAGAAGTTCAAGAACTGCCACGGGCGAAATGCTTAACAATAAATCAATATCATCAATTATCACATTATGAAGCATATACTTCTATCTTTAGCAACTATGGCAATAGTGGCATCATGCTCGACCAACAAACTTCAGTATCCTGAAGCACCCGCCGACAACACTGTCGACGATTACTTCGGTGTGCAAGTAGCCGACCCCTACCGTCCGTTGGAAAACGACACCTCGGCAGCCACCCTAAAGTGGGTGGAAGAGGAACGCGCACTCACCGAAAGCTACCTCTCGAAGATACCCTTCCGCAAGGACATCCGCGAGCGACTCAAAACGCTCTACGACTACAAGAAACCCGGAATGCCCTCAAAGAAGGACGGATGGTACTACTTCTACGAGAACGACGGATTGCAGAATCAGTCGGTGCTCTACCGCACACGCTCTCTTGACGAGAAACCCGAGGTGTTCCTCGACCCCAACAAGCTCAGCGACGACGGTACAGTGGCCCTGACCGGCATAAGCACTTCCAACGACGGCAAGTACACCGCCTACACCATTTCGCGCAGCGGCTCTGACTGGACCGAAATCTATGTGATGGACACCGAAACCAAGGAGCTGCTGCCCGACCACATCGAATGGGCCAAGTTCACCGATGCCGCATGGCAAGGCGACGGCTTCTACTACAGCGCCTACGACAAACCCGTCGACGGCAAGGAGTTCTCCCACGCCAACGAAAACCATCGTGTCTACTATCACAAAATAGGAACTCCCCAGAGCGACGACAAGCTTGTGTATGAGGACAAGGATCATCCCCTGCACTTCCACTCGGCTTCAGTGCCCGACGACGAATCGGCTCTTATAATCTACGGTGGCGGCGAGGGACTCGGCTCGTCAATCACCATGAAGAGCCTCAAGGATCCCAATGCCAAATGGGTGACTGTAGAGCCTTCACAGGACTACGACATATCAATCCTCGACATAATCGACGGAACGATGTACATCTACACCAATTACGGCGCACCGCGTTACCGCCTCATGACCGCCTCGGTCAAAGCTCCCCAACGCGAGAACTGGAAAGAGCTCGTGCCTGAGGGCGAAGGCGTGTTGTCGGGTGTCAACTTTGCCGGCGACAAACTCATCCTCACCTACGACATCGATGCCTCCAACCGCCTCTATGTCTACTCGCTCGACGGAAAACAACTCAGCGAAATCGAGCTGCCCACTCTCGGTTCGGCAGGCGTGTCGTCAAGTCGCAAGCACGACGAAGTGTTCTATACTTTCACATCGTTCACCTATCCGTCGGAAATCTACAAGTATGACCTCGCTTCAGGCAAGTCGGAGCCCTACAAGGCAGTTGAAATCCCCGGATTCAACATGGACGACTACGTTACCGAGCAGGTGTTCTACACCTCGGCCGACGGAACCAAGATACCGATGTTCATCACCTACAAAAAAGGCCTTGAACGCAACGGCAAGAACCCCGTCTACCTCTACGGTTACGGAGGCTTCAACGTGTCGCTCAATCCCGGCTTCTCGGCTCAGCGTCTGTTCTGGCTTGAAAACGGCGGCATCTACGCCGAGGCCAATCTGCGCGGAGGCGGCGAATACGGCGAACCCTGGCACCTCGCCGGTACCAAGCAGCAGAAGATGAACGTGTTCAATGACTTCATCGCAGCTGCCGAGTACATGATCAAGGAAGGCTGGACATCGCCCGACTACCTCACAATCGAGGGCGGCTCCAACGGCGGATTGCTCGTGGGCGCTACAATGAACCTTCGCCCCGACCTGTTCAAGGTGGCCATTCCCCGTGTAGGCGTAATGGACATGATGCGCTATCACCTGTTCACCATCGGTTGGAACTGGGCTTCCGACTACGGAACAAGCGCCGATTCTCCCGAAATGGCTGGTTACCTGCTCTCCTACTCGCCACTGCACAACATCAAGGACGACGGCACACCCTACCCCGCAACACTTGTCACCACAGCCGATCATGACGACCGAGTAGTTCCCGCACACTCGTTCAAGTATGCCGCCAAGCTTCAGGCAAGCAACACCGGCGACGCTCCCAAGCTCATCCGCATCGACTCCAAGGCGGGTCACGGAGCCGGCAAGCCCGTTGCAAAGGTGCTCGACGAGTATGCCGACATATATTCTTTCATCTTCTATAACCTGGGAATAACACCCGTCACTAAGTAAATGTCGCGCATTGCAACTTACATAGCGGCGTCAGCAATAATGCTCTCAATGTCGGGATGCTTTACCGGCATTGAGAGCACTCCCAAAATTACCGCATCCGATGTCAAGCGCGAAAAAGTTGCGGTAACTGAGGAAGACCGCTACCTCGACAATGTGCGTCACGCTCCACTCGACAAGTGGCACGAAGGCAAGCTGTTCTATGTCACCGACGACAAAATCAACCTCGCCCTCGAGCCCTCGTCTACTCCGTCGCCGCGTCAAGGCGACCTGCTTTCATTCAGCAAATACCGCACGGTGCCGTCGCTCACGGGCGAAGCCGACACCGAGTTGCTATTTGCCGACTCCAAGGGGCGCGAGGTGGTCTACCGACTGAACTCCTCGCCTGAAGAGCTTGCCCGACGCAGCCAAATCGAAATTCCTTTCACCATTGAGTTGAGCGTCGTCGACAGCACAATGAAAGCCATAAAAGGGAAAAAGTTTTATATCCGCACTTCGATGTGGTATGACAAGGACGGTAAAGCCCGCAACGGACTGAAATTCATTCCTGTGGAGGTGATGGATGTGCTGCCCGGCAACTCCGTCTACCCCGTAATGGTGAAATTCCGCAACCCCGAGCTCGACAACGGCCGGCCGGCCTATGTGTTCATGTCGGTAGGCGACAGCGGAAACTCATCGCGCAACTTCGCCTCACTCTTTTTCCTCAAAGATCCACACTTGAAATATCCCCAAATCTCCGACGAAAACTGGCGTAACATAATTCACGGACGCATAGTGAAGTACATGACCCGCGAAGAGTGCCGACTCGCACTCGGCCCGCCCACTTCGGTCGACCGCCGTCCGGGCATAAGCACCATGCACGAGCTATGGAACTATGAAAACGGAGTTTACCTGATATTTGACGACGGACTGCTTCAAAGCTTCCGATTATAAAAAACGACACTGCCAATGCTACTGATTCAAGACTTCGACCTGTCATCCGCAACCACATTCCACCTCCCCGCACGGGCTCGATGGATGGCCGAATACGATTCGGTCGATCAACTGCGCTCGATTCTTGCCGACTCACAGTTTGCCACGATGAAGCGACTCCACATTGGAGCCGGAAGCAACCTGTTGTTCACCAAGTCGTTTGACGGACTTGTGCTGCATTCGGCCATGAAAGGAATGTCGACGGTGGCCGACGACGGCGAAAGCGTGATAATACGTGCCGAATCAGGCATCGTGTGGGACGACTTCGTGCAACATTGCGTCGACAGCAACCTGTACGGAGCCGAAAATCTATCCTACATTCCAGGCGAGGTGGGAGCCTCGGCCGTACAGAACATCGGTGCCTACGGTGTCGAAGTAAAGGACTTGATTGTCAAGGTAGAAGCATTGGACACCTTCACCTCCGGAATGGTGACATTCACCGCCGACGAGTGCCGGTACGGCTATCGCGACAGCCTCTTCAAGCGCCCCGACCTGGCAGGACGCTACATCATCACTGCCGTCCACTACCGGCTGTGGCACACGCCACGCTATACGCTCGACTACGGCCCTCTTAAGGAGCTGCGTGAAGTGACTTATCTTACACCGGCCACAGTGCGCAATCGAGTCATAGAGATACGACGATCCAAGCTTCCCGAACCCTCGGAGCTTGGCAGCGCAGGCTCCTTCTTCAAGAATCCCGTCATTGACAAGTCAATGTGGCGGCACATTCAATCATCCTATCCCGAAGCTCCGCACTACGATGTCGACGACAACCTTGTCAAGGTTCCCGCAGGATGGCTTATCGAAACTTCGGGACTCAAGGGAGCGGTCGAAGGCGGAGCCATGGTCTATCAGCGCCAGTGCCTCGTCATCGTCAATACCGGCAATGCCACGAGCGACGATGTGGTGAAGCTTTACCGGCGTGTACAGGCCACGGTTTACGACCGATTCGGAATAATGCTTTCACCTGAAGTAAACGTCATTTAGCCATGCGACTGCGATTCTTAGGCACAGGCACCTCCTCGGGAGTTCCTCAACTGATGTGCAAGTGCGAGGTGTGTACCTCGACCGACACCCACGATAAACGCTCGCGCAGCTCGGCCTTAATCCAACTGAACGACGGGCGCAACCTGCTCATCGACTGCGGGCCCGACTTCTATACGCAGATACTTCACGCCGGATGCCCTCAGTTGCACTGTGCGCTGCTCACCCACAGCCACTACGACCATGTGGGCGGCATCGATGACCTGCGCCCCTATTGCGCCAACCACCGCAGCTTTCCTCTCTACTGCAAGAGCGATGTGGCCCGCGACCTGCGTGAACGCGTGCCCTATTGCTTCCGTCAGCACCCCTATCCCGGTGTTCCGTCGTTTGACATCCACGAAATCGACAGCCGTCCGTTCATGGTCGATGACATAGAAGTGATTCCGCTGCCGGTAATGCATCTTAATCTGCCCATCCTGGGATTCCGCATTGGAAAATTCGCCTACATAACCGATGCCAAGACCATCCCCGACACCACCGTCGACCTGCTGCAGGGAGTCGACACCCTCGTCATAAACGCATTGCGACAGAAACCGCACATATCCCACATGAGCCTGCCCGAATCACTGGAGATAATAGTCCGTGTGAATCCGAGAGCGGCCTATCTCACCCATCTAAGCCACGGATTCGGACTGCAATCAGTAATGGCGGCAAAACTACCGCCCAACGTACACATAGCCTACGACAGCCTGATCATAGACATACCCGACTGAAAAGCCGCGCCATTAAACTTTAATGCGCGCCGATTGTCATATATCTAAACGAGGCATTTATTCCAAACACTAAATTGAACAAAAGTATGAAAAAAAGCTTAAGCCAAATATTAGCAATATCTCTTCTCGCAGCAGGGATGTCGAGCTGTGGAATATTCAAGAATCAATCGCAACCCGAAGCTCCGGCTCCGGTTGAAAAACCCGCATCTAACCCCAAGCCCAAGCCCACCATTAACAAGGAGGAGGCCCTCGACGGAGAGTGGACTGTCTACAAGGTAAACGGCAAGCGCGTCACCGGCACAGGTGAAACCCACCCCTATGTAACATTCAACATGGCCGACCACCGCATCTACGGCTTCAACGGATGCAACTACATCAACGGCGATTTCGTCAACGAAGGCTCGTCGCTGCGTATATCCAATGTCATCTCCACCATGATGGCCTGTCAGGATTCGCAATACGAGGCATTGATCAACAAGGCTCTCGAACGCACACGCACCTTCTCGGTAACGAAGAAAGGCCATGAATACTATCTCGACCTGCGCAACGAGCACAACATCGTCGAGATGGTGATGCGAAAGCACAACATGGACTACCTCAACGGAGCGTGGACAGTGAAGGAGATAACCGGAACCTACAACAATAACGAGGATGTGGAGCTCGTAATCGACATTCCGGAACACACCATTCACGGAAACACCGGTTGCAACATCGTCAACGGTTCGCTGATTATCGACCCCGAGAAATCCAATTCAATCCAGTTTAACAACCTCGCCACTACCAAGATGCGTTGCCCCGACGAGCAAGCCAAAACCGAAACGGCGTTTCTCGTAGCACTTGAGCGCGTTGAAACTGCACAGCGAGGCAAATCGGGCACCGTGATCATGCGTGACAAGGACGGCGAGAACGTGCTTGTACTCAAGAAGATCGATAACCGTCAGCAGGGTAATTGACTGAAGCGCGAATCGATTCGCGACCGATGACCGGTGACTGTCGACCGACATTAACCGCATAAGCAGCTTTCAGGTCACACTTGCCTGATTGAGCGGTTGTTGAATCGCAGTTTCCATCCTTCAACGACTGTGAACTCATTGAAGCCGCCGGCTGAGCCATTGAGGCGAGGCGGGCGGCTTTCTTGCGTGCTCGATAGCGGCGCTGACGCTCGCGTGCAAGGCGGCGACGCCTGATTGTGGGATAGATGAGCATGAACAGCGAGCGCACCAGATCATCCTTGATAGTACCTATCAAATCGCTGTGGTTATGATTCTGATAATAATCGAGCCAGTAGTATATCTCGCTGTGATAGCACACCGGTATCTGGTTGATTGCATCGACCCACAGTTGGTCAAACTTCAGCTTGTAGACTCTCTTGCTTTTCTTGGTTCCGTTGTTTTCCATGATATTATATTTTTTCAGCAAAGATAATAGGCCGAAGTACCCGATTTCACCCCATAATGTCGCGAATAGCCAAATTAACAATGTTAAAACCTATTTTCCCGGCATCACATCATTTCTAAACCCGGGAAAGGACGCATCCCAATAAAAAAGCCATGTCGAGCCAACAAAAGTTTAACATTATCCAACATCCTATATGTTAAAATCAAAGTAATTACTTGTATATTTCATAATTAGTGTATAATTTTGTTTTAAATTAAGTATTTTCATAGCAAGAGAATGCTTGCCTAATCGTAAATTATTGTTTTTTACAGAGTGGTGTTACTGCCTAATCCTATCACATTCAGTGTCGGAAAGCTTCAGGCCTTAATATTAAAGACGCTCGGTATAACCTTTCTGGCGTTTGGCTTGTCGTTTGTGTTAATGCAACCGTTTTCATTTTCGGCCGCATCGCTTCTTTCATCGGCCGACGGCAACGATTTCACAATCAACGATTTTTACAATAAGGTGGCCGACAGCCGCCATGTCACCACTCTCGACAGCAACATTGTCATCGTCGACATTGCAGCCTGCGACAGGGAAGGTATTGCCGAAATCATCGAAACAGTATCCCTGTGCTCGCCGCGCACCGTGGGGCTTGATGTTGTGTTTGCCGAGCCCAAGGAGCATGACTCACGCCTCATCGAGGCAATAAAAAACTGCCCCAACCTTGTGCTCGCCGTGTCGGTTGAGGCCGACTCGGCCGCCAAGACATTCCACATCGACGAGTCGTCCTATTTCACGCCCGAGCTTGAAAATGTGGAGTTGGCGGCAATAAACTTCCCGACAGGCAGCAGCAACCGCACCATCCGCGAATTCAAGCCCGACTACATGACCGCCGACGGAAAAAGAATCCCCTCATTTGCCCTCGCCACGAGCCGCAAGCAATCGGGTGAAATCGTCGACAGCTTCATGAAGCGAGGCAACGATCTTGAATTCATAACCTACTACTCCCGAATATTCAAGACCATATCACCCGAGGAGCTTGCCGACCGCGCCGAGGAGCTGATCGACAAAATAGTGCTAATCGGAGCCGCCAACGACCCCTATGACCTGCACGTGACACCGGTTTCAGCCGCAATGTCGGGCATAAACATCCATGCCTACACCGTAGCCACCATTCTTTCGGGACGTTACTTCTATCAACTGCACCGCTACACCAACTGGGCAATCGCCTTCATAAGCTGCTTCATAGTAATCATGATAAGCCTAATGATAAACATCGGCGTAAAAGGATTGATAATGCGCATAGTTCAAGTGACGCTGCTATATCTCACCATACGCCTTGGCTACTACTTCTTCATCGAGCACAACATCATCATCAACTTCTCCTACTCGCTGATGATGCTGACATTCGGCCTGTTTGCCGGCGACATCTGGATAGGAATGACCACGATAATAACATGGATCTACAATAAGATCAATCACATAAGAGAATCACGCACCGAAAACATTTATACACAATGAACCGATTAATCACATTTATGATTCTGCTGCTCTCGGTCGTCGCTACAGCCACGGCCCAGTACTCGCTATACGACTATAGCGGCAATGTCGCCATAAAGCGCGGAGGCAAGTCCGTGACTCCTGAAAAGGGCTCAAGCTCAACGCCACCGACATGATTACCATAGGCGACAACTCTTCAATACAGATTCTGAACTCCATCAACTCCCAGATTTACAAGTCCACTACATCGGGAACATTCACTACGACACGCATAATGATTGATGCAAAGGAGCAATCAAGCGACAATCGCGCCGCGATACATGACAAAATCCGATTCGGCAAGTCATCGACAAGCGGCGATGACCGGGTATATGTGGAAAAAGGACTCGTAAGACGGTCAATGGAAGCCTACGACCCCGAAGGCGACAATCTACAGGTCGACACCAAGAAGCTGAGCGCCAATGTAATCAATGCGTTGAAGGACCTGGAGGCCCTGAAGACATCCGACTTCCCCACCACTCTGCTTAATGCGCCTGTCAATGAATCGGGACTCAAATTCATGCTTGAGAACACACTCAACTTTCCCGTCTACTTCAACGTGTTGCGCATAATTCCCGAGGAGGGCAAAGTCGAGATTTCGGAACTCGGACAGCCCACCGGCAACTATGTAGTGCTTCAGAACCAGTCGATTGTACGCAGCCAGTCAAAGGGGCTCAATCCGGCCGGAAAGCACATCCTGATCATGACCCACTGCTACTTTGACATCGACGAACTTATTGAAAACATGGAATCACTGATGAAGGAGGGCACCCAAGTGGCATCGGACAACCAGCTTCCGGTCTACATGCGCCTCCTTTAAGAAAAGGAAAATATAATCAATCAAAATCATAAAAAACTATGCACTTTAGAAAGACTACCTTTATTCGAACTGCTGCTTTATCGCTTGTGCTATGTGCAGCTTCGACAACTTTCGCTGAGGACAATGGACAAAATGCTCAGCCTAAGACACGTATGGAATACAAATTCCCGCAATTGACCACACCCACCGGTCTTACACGCTGTTCACTTGCAATATACGGTTATGACGACCATTCATTGTTCACCTGCCGCAAAGAACCGTTGTGTGAACTGGGCAAAAAGAACTTCCTGCTGGACGTAACCATAAATCCGTCGGGAATAAACTATATTGTCATCAAAAAAGAAAAGGACAAGAACAGTGCCACCGTATATGATCTCGGCACCTACGATACCGAGCTGTTTAAGTTAAAGACCAAGAAGCTGGGAAATCCCACCGCCGTTCTATTCACCCCCGACGCACGCAGGGTGATACTTGCCACATCGACAGGCATACACGTTCTCGATGCCAAGCAGTTTGATGAAATTGAATCATTCGAGATTCCGTTCACGCCCACCGAGATACTTCTCAGCAACAACGGTTACTACCTAGTGATATCCGACGGAAAGAAAGTGGCCGTCTACAACTTCGAGGAACACAAGTTGCGCAAGGACTGGAACTTTGACATCGAAGTCAACGACATAGCCTTCAACGAGGACAACACCGAATTTGCAATCCTCACCGCCGACGGAGTGCTCAACATCTACGACACCCGCAACTTCATCATCAAGCGCACCCTCGACAATCTCGGCGACGCACTCGGATGCTCCTACAACTTCGACGGAAAATACATAGCCGTGGCCACCTCGCCTATTCTCATCACCATCATCAACCTTCTTGACGAAAGCGACCGTGACTTCATCGATGTGCCCGACGGCAATGTGTCGATGATCATGTTCCTCCCCGACTCGCGCAAGAACACCCTGCTCGCCTATAACTCAACCAACGCCATCAACGCAAAGCGCATGACCAAGCTTGAGCCCTACTACGCCAAGCTAATCTCCGACGAAGTTAACCTGCGAATGGAAGAGTGGTTGAAGATGATGCCGGGTGAAACTATGGAAGAGTACCGCGCTCGTGTCACCGACGAGTCACGCGCCCGTCAGCGCAAGCTCTTCGAGGACGAGATTTCGACCGGACTCGCCGGCAATCCCCTCTCGATGTCGCAGGTAAAGCTCGGAAAATATGACCGCAGCAACAACATACTCGCCGTCGACTTCAGCAACATGCCCACAATCTACATCCCCGTGCCCGAAGAGAAGGTCGGCGGATTCAAGAACGCCGACGACCTTGAATTCCGCGATGTTAAGTACGGTGTAATGGCCAACGATAACTTCGAGATAATCTACGCCCAGATTTACAACCGCGCCGACGGTGAAACCTACATCTACGACAACCACGACCGCGTCCCCCTCAACTTCATGGACGGCGACGATAATGTTGTTTCGCTTGAAATCATCCAGCAGCAACAGATGGAGGAAATGAAGCTCCAGGAAATCAAGCAGAAGGTAATCGAGGAGGCAAAACTCCGCAACGTTATCTCCGACCACACCAACATCACCGTGGATTCGCGAGTGGCTTCGGACTTCGACGCCAACGGCGAGAAGATACTCAACTACATCGTCAAATTCTCCTACGAGGTTGAGCCCGAATTCTCGGTTCAAGAGGACTTCGCTCCCGGAAAGTATCATGTCGAGGAGTCGGGAGCCGCATCATCGATGCTCTCTATTGTAAAGCAGGCATTTGAAGGCGACCTTGCACAGTATGTCAAGGACGGCAAGAAGCTCAATGTCAAGATTTCGGGAACCGCCGACAGCTCGCCCATCATCCACGGCATCAAGTATGACGGAGCCTACGGTGACTTCGAGAACGAGCCCGTTTATCAGAACGACCAGCTCACAAGCATCAGCGTCAACACAAAGGACGGAATCAAGCAGAACGAGCAGCTGGCATTCATCCGCGCAATGGGCGTTAAGGACTACCTTGAGAAGAACGTATCCAATCTCAATGAAATGAAGTCGGACTACCGTTACTACATAACCGTATCCGAAGGCAAGGGTGGCGAATTCCGCCGCATCACCACCGAATTCACATTCATTGATGCATTTTAAAGTCTAAAGACATTAATAATGAGAAAAAACCGAATATTAATCAACCTATCAATGCTGTTTACGGCTTCGGCGGCAATAACCGCCTATGCCGTAAACGGCAACACACCCTCGGCCGCCTCGATGCCCGACACTCCCGACATGATGAGTATCGGGTCGCTGATGCCCGATGACGACATGATGCATCAGGGAATCCTGCTCGACGGCGACAGCCTCAAGCAGGCCGGACTTGAAAGCAAAATCCAGAAGGCGGCCGACCTGTACAAGCACCTGAAATGGCTGAAATATGAGAATCAGCCCGAAACCGAAGTCTACACCACAGCCCTCGACTGTTACAGCGTGTGTGTCGACGCAATGAAGCTCGCCGCCAAAAACTCCCCCGACATGGACCGCTGCAAGAGCATCCTGCGTGACATCAACAAGGACCTCGAAGCCGGAGCATTCCACTACTCATCGGCAGGCGACAACGACCGACTGACAAAATTTGCACAAGCCTATGTCGACACCCACATGATGGATGCATTCAAGGGCGAGGATTTCCCCCTCACATCGGTCTATCCGTCAATAGTCTACTGCGCTGCGTCGGGAGCCTACAATGTCAAGGACTACGACCGCGCCATAGGCTACTTCGACCGATACATATCGACCGGCGAGGACAAGTCACGCGAGCAGATCTACATGTTTCTCGGTCAAGCCTGCATAAATACAGGCAAATACGACCGTGCCATCACGGCCATGTCGGACGCACTCGTGCTCTACCCCGACAACTACAACATGATGCTCATAGGCATCCAGGGCTGCATCGACGGCGGTCACCCCGAACTGCTGCAGACATTCCTCGACAAGGCTCTCGCAATGAAGCCGCTCGACGAGCAGCTGCTCAACATCCAGGGAAAGCTGCATGAGGATATGCAACAGTACCAGAAAGCGCTCGACACCTATCGCAAACTTGAGGAGATACGCCCCGACAACCTCGGCGTGGCCCGTCACATAGCCCTTTGCTACTACAATCTCGGCGTAGACTTCTACAACAAGTCCATCTACGAGGAGGACGATAAGATTGCCAAGAAATATGGCCGACAGAGCAACACCTACTTCGACGCGGCTTCGATGAAACTTGAGGAGGTGGTGGCCAACGACCCCACATCGCTGAAATATCTCAAGGCTCTCGCCGTGAGCTACGGATGCCTCGGCAACAAGGAGAAGTTTGATAACGTGAACGTGCGCATCCGCGCACTCGGCGACAATCCCATCGCCGAGAAGTCGATGCCCGACCTCATCACGGCCAACGCCAACGACCTGCCCAACTTTGCAAGCTCAGGCAAGAACGCCCCCTCCATCGGTTCAAAGGCTCCGCTTTACACCGACTTTGCCAAGAGCTACGTAGAGAAGAACCTCAACGCATGGGCCAAGAAGGGTGAATTTGAAACCAACGACGACTATCGCAAGCGCGTCAACGAAACGACACTCAGCCAGGAGTATGACCGCCTGTCGCGCAAAGCCCAGGACGAGTATCTCACCGCCTACGGCAAGAAACTGCGCGTCACCGACTTCTCGCTCGAGCCCTACGATGCCGAAAACGAAGTCTACATGATAAAGTCGTCCTACGGCCCCATCTATCTGAACATTCCGCGCGAGAACAGCGAGGCCGAAACATTCAAGGCCAACTGGAAAGGCGTGCACTTCAAGAATCCCTCCTACTATATCAAGGACAACGAAGTGCTCATCTCAGGCATCACATTCGTGACGCCCTACGGAAAGGAGTACTCCTACAGCAAGACCGAAGGCGTTACCCACTACGTGCCGCCCATCGACATTGCCGGAATAAACATCTACACACCCGACGGCTCACGCCCCACAGTGGCACCCTCGACGCCTACCGCCTTCAAGCCTTCGGATGTGGACGAGAACATTCCCTACAACAACAAGCCCTCCAAGTCGACATTCGCCGTCATCATCGCCAACGAATCCTACGCCAACGTTCCGCGCGTCGAAGCGGCCCTGAACGACGGAGAAACATTCAGCAAATACTGTAACCTCACCCTCGGCATTCCCAAGGAGAACATCCGCGTCTACAAGGATGCGACCCTCGGAAAGATGCTGCGTGCCATAGCCGACATACGCAACGTTGTCAAGTCGGTCGACGGCAACGCCGATGTCATATTCTACTATGCCGGACACGGAATGCCCGATGAAAGCACCAAGGATGCATTCCTGTTGCCCGTCGACGGCGACGCAATGGTGTCGGAAAGCTGCATTTCGCTCGGAAAACTCTACTCCGACCTCGGCGACATGGGAGCCAACTCGGTCATGGTGTTCCTCGACGCCTGCTTCAGCGGCGGCAATCGCTCGGGAGGTATGCTCACTGCCGCCCGTGGCGTTGCGATAAAGCCCAAGCAGACATCACCCAAGGGCAACATGTTCACCCTTTCGGCCGCATCGGGACAGGAAACCGCAATGCCCTACAAGGAGAAGAATCACGGCCTGTTCACCTACTATCTGCTGAAAAAGCTTCAGGAGAGCAAAGGCAACGTTACATTGAAGGAACTTAGCGACTACGTGATCGACAATGTGCGCCGTCAGGCTACAATCGTCAACAAGAAGCCGCAGACTCCTCAGGTGTCGACCTCGGGCAACATGGCTGTCGAGTGGACCAAACGCAAAATACGTAACTGATGCCTGCCATGAAGCGATTGATCATGCTGCTCATGTCGACCGTGATGATGTCGATGTCGCTGACGGCTGCCGACATTGTGACGGTGCACGGCGAATTCACCTACTATGGCTCCAAGACCGAGTCACGTGCCGATTGCGAGCGTAACGCACTCAACGGCGCGCGAGCCAAGGCCCTTGCCGAGAAATTCGGCACCGTGGTGACTCAGGACACCTATCAGCGCGATGTCGTGTCGGCGCAAGGTGAGTCGACCTACTTCTCGATGCTTAACGAGTCGGCCCTGAAAGGCGAATGGATAGCCGACGAGAAAGAGCCGGTCTACACCTACGAGCTTGACTCCGACGGCCTCTACATCGTCACCTGCAAGGTTACAGGCAAAGCCCGCGAGATCGACAACCTCGCGGTTGACTTTGCCACAAGCGTGCTGCGCAACGGCACACGCACTGTCAACGCCGACACGCGTTTCCGCTCGGGCGACGACATGTATCTCTACCTTAAGAGTCCTGTCGACGGTTACGTCGCCGCATTCCTTGTCGACGCACACAACAACGTGTACTCGCTCCTCCCCTACCAGGGCAACACCAAAGGCGAGATAAAGGTGAAGCACAACAAGGATTATGTGTTTTTCGACCCCGCGTCGGCCGACCCCGACCACGGCGAGGTCGATCAGCTCGTAATGACAGCCGACGACGAGTTGGAACACAACATGCTCTACGTGGTGTTCTCGCCTCAGCCATTTGCCAAGGCAGTCGACAACTATGCCGGAGAAAATATGCCGCGAATGCTCAGCCACGACGAATTTTCAAAGTGGCTCGTGAAATGCCGCAAATATGATCCCCGCATGGCTGTAAAAATCATGAATATTGAAATCCAAAAATAACTACTAACAATCAATTCTTATCAAAAATGAAAAAGTTAATCATGCTCCTCGTTGCCGCATGCCTCATGGCACCCATGGCAATGGCCGATACCAACAAGCAGCTGCAAAAGGCGTTGAACAAGGAGAAAAAAGAGAAAATGAAGGAATACAAGAAGGAAAATTGGAAACTTTTTGCCAGCTCACGCACTCTCGAAGTAGCCCTTCTGAAGCACTATGACAAGCTCAACACCCTCGGCGACGACGGCCGTGAGGTAGTGGGCGTGGCCTCCAAGTTCAAGTCAAAGAACATAGGCAAGCAGATGGCTGCCAACAACGCATGCGTTACTTACGCCCAGCAGGCAGGAAGCTCGCTCAAGGGTCGCGTGATGAGTGACATGGCCGGCGACGGCACATCAGCCGAAGGCGAATTCGACCACTTCTATGGAGCTTACGAGCGTCTTGTCGAGAAGGAAATCAAGGGCGAGATGGAGGAGAGCTACTCGGTAATCCGTGACAACGGCGACGGCACCTACGAGCTCCAGACATTCTACATCGTAAGCGAAAGCGCAGCTTCAAAGGCTCGCCTGCGCGCACTCGAAAACGCATTGAAGGAGAGTGAAGCAGCCCAGCGTAACGCCGATAAGATCTCTTCATTTGTCCGTGAAGGTTTTGAGCAGCAGTAAACGGCAAAAGTAAAAGAACCTATATCTACCGGTCGGGAGTGTGACATCACATCGCACTCCCGATTCAACCGCCTCTCAACTCAACCAACAACCAATCCTGTCACAACCACAACAACACCCAAATCAATCTCGTCATGAAACATCGCGTCATAACCTCGATACTAATCGCCGTAGCCGGAACCGCTTCAGCCGTGGCACAGTCACCGGGAGGCTCCTTCGCTGAATTTCGCAAAGGACTGCTTGAGGACTACAATGCCTACCGTAAAGGGGTGATGGAGCGTTACGATCAGTTTCTTGACGGAGTGTGGAGCGACTTCCAGCAATTCAAGGGCGAGGAAAGCAGCACTGTACCCAAGCCCGACCGCGTGCCGCGTGTGGGCGACTTCCCAGAGTCAAGCTCCGAACCGGTATTGCTGCCCGACCCCACAC
>ENA-OYXV01000621-OYXV01000621.1-human-gut-metagenome-genome-assembly--contig:-NODE-621-length-21934-cov-7.203940_pt1 | contig 21934 bp, 16 predicted proteins | sample MGYA00244846_ERZ653424 | MGnify/ENA primary metagenome ERZ653424 (study PRJEB26926, sample SAMN06165108) | human gut metagenome | biome: ENVO:00009003; feature: ENVO:2100002; material: ENVO:00002003...
CGTCAGATGTGTATAAGAGACAGATATAGTAAGGTATCAGAATCGATAGTTTGCACATACTCGTTGTGGCGGCTGATGAGCTCTCTCGCGTTCATTCATAGGCAGTGTTGCTGCAGGGTTCGTCTCTTCCTTTTCTGGAGCCAGCTGCGGTGGTGCCAGTTCCAGTTGTATCTTTCTATCCAACGCCGCCAGTTCCGCTTTCAGACCTTTCAGTTCATCCTCTTTCTTCCAAGTCTTGCCAGCTATCTCTTCCAGTTGCGGTATTTCCTTTTCCAAAGCCTTGCATCTTGAATCATACTGCTCAATGTAGCTTGGTATCTTCTGCAGGGCATTCAGAAAGTTGTTTGCCGCTGCTATCGGGTCCGACTTGGCAATGTGACCGTAGTTGTACTGGTACTTGTAATTGCCCTCGACAAAAAAGCGGTTGTCAACAAATGGAAGACCATTCTCGAAATTTGTCTCGCTGACAATCTTGACAGGGAAACCGTAGATTTCCCCAATCCGTTTGTATTGTCCGCCAGTTGTCTCTTTCTCCGCCAACATTTGCAGATGCTTTCCTATAACCTCTAAGTTCGTGGACTCCACACCATCAAGAGTGATGAGGTTGAGGATGTTGCCGTCCTTGTCTTTCTTGGCTTTGCCCATAAACTTGCCGTAGTCCTCGGTCATTCCCTTGAGAGAGGCTTTGTTGTTACCCAGCTCTGCCATCTTTGACTGCAATTTTGTTTCCGAGTCACGCTTGCCCTTATTAAACGATTTGCGCTCACCCTCCAGAGAAGCAATCTTCTTCTCCAGCTTCGCCTTGTCAAGCAAGTCGGTATTTCCGGAGAGAATAGCCATATACTCTGAAAAATTCATGCCCGATTTCTCGTCCATCGCTCCCTCGTCAATGGTTCTCGCTCCCAAGGCTCCGCTTTTCAACTGCGAGATAAAAGTCTGCTTGCAGTGCAGAAGGTTAAACTTGTACGAGTCAAGCGACTTTTCCACCGCATAGATGATGACATCAACCTTATTGTCGGCATACAGTTTGGCAATCTCGTTGCCTGCACGTACCCCTCGACCGTCACGCTGTGCCAAGTCGGATGGTCGCCACGGTGTGTCCAAATGATGGATAGCTACACACCGTTTTTGCGCGTTTACACCAGTACCCAACATGGATGTGGAGCCGAACAACACTCGTACCGTCCCCTCGTTCATGGCTGCTATCACCGCCTTTCTTGCTCTTTCGTTCTTGCATTCCTGAATGAAGCGGATTTCAGATGAAGGTATTCCATAGTCCTCTATCAGCTTGCGTTTAATTTCAGAATATACGTTCCATTCGCCCGGTCGGTATGTTCCCAGATCTGAGAACACGAACTGCGTGCCCTTGTGACTGTCATAGCGTTGGTAGTAGTCCGCTATCATCTTCGCACAATGGCTTGCCTTGTTGTCGGGATGGTCCTCACAAGTCGGGTCTATCATGCGCATGTCGAGTGCCATCTTTCGGGCATAGTCCGTAGCAATGAGCATCTTTGCCTTCTCTTCCGTTTCCGACAAGGGCAGTCTGCCGAGGATGGTGGCATCACCCGTCTTGGCAAACTCCATCAGCTTTTGGATGAAGTCCTCCTGCTCGGGTGTCGGTGGTATGTTATGAAGAATCTCGTTCTTCTGTGGTCTGTCCACGCCAACCGCCTCCGCCGTGCGATAGTCGGTTATCTCGTTGTAGAAGGCAGCAAGCTCCGGCACTTTGATGAAGTATCTGAAACGCTCCTTCTGTACGATGTTGTTGGTCACGTTAAACTCGAAATCGGTAGTTTTCTTGGCGAAGATTGCCGCCCACGCATCGAAGCAGCGGATGTCCTGACGCTCCAGTTCCTTAGGGCGTAGGTACTTGAAGAGCAGATACAACTCTGTTAGTGAGTTGCTGATAGTTGTTCCCGACAGGAATGTCGCTCCCAAGTCTCTGCCTGTCCGCTCCTGTATGGTTCGGATGGCAAAGAGCATGTTGAGCGCCTTCTGGCTTCCCTCGCTGTTGCCGAGTCCTGCCACACGGTCGTGACGGGTGTTGAACATGAGGTTCTTGAACTGGTGGCTCTCGTCCACAAACAAGTGGTCGATGCCCATCATGCGGAAGTCCACCACATCATCGGTACGTTGCTCGATGTTGTAGGCTATCTTCTGCAACTTCACCTCCAGATTCTGCTTTCGCTTTTCCAAGCCTTTGAGCATTCCCCGTGACACGTCCTTGCCCTGCGTGCGTATCACCTCCAAGTTTTCCTCCACGGTATCAAGCTCCGCCTGCAATATCTGCCGCTGGAGTTCTGGCGATTGCGGTATCTTCCCGAACTGGTCGTGCGACATGATTACACAGTCATAGTCGTTGTTCTTGATGTTGTTGAAGAAACTGACACGGTTCTTGGTGGAAAAATCCTTCTCCGAGGCGTAGAGTATCCTCGCATGGGGATAAGCTGTCTGATAGGTGGCGGCTATCTCCGCCACATTGGCTTTCAGTCCGATAATCATCGGCTTGTGAGCCATACCGAGGCGTTTCATCTCATGCGCAGCCATGCACATGATGAGGGTCTTGCCAGTTCCCACCTCATGGTCACATATCCCGCCGCCGTTCTGCAAAAGCATCCATACACAGTCCTTCTGACTTGGGTACACACTCTTGATGCCATACTTTCCGCCAAGGGCTTTCAAGTCCAAGCCGGGGAAGGTCTGGTGAGAACCGTCATACTTCGGACGCACGAAGCAGTTGAACTTCCGGTTATACATTGTGGTCAAGCGTTCCTTAAAGGAGTCAGACTGCTCCTCCAGCCATTCAGTGAACCCGTTGCGGATTTCGTCAATCTTGGCATTGGCAAGCTGTATGCCCTCGCTGTCACGCACCTTGATGTCGTTGCCGTTCTCGTCCTCACCGATGCTCTTCATCATGTCGGGACAAGTGTTATGCAGGGCATGTTTCAGAAGACTCATGCCGTCATAGTGGCGGTAATATCCCTTCACCATATACTCATCCGTGATGGCCATGGTCTTCATACTGCATTTTGCCGAATATTCGTCCATGCTGTCGGAATAGACGATGCTGACCTGTGTATTGAAGAGGTGGCTCATGTAAGCGGAATACACACCTGTAGGTATCCAACGCTCACCGAAGTTGAAGTCCAGGTCCTCAAAGGCTATCGGTTCGGGAAAGCTTGCCTTCAAGGCTTCCAACGACTCTCTCACGATTGCATGGTCGGGATTTTCCTTCAGCCATTCTTCTATACGCTCCGCTTTCTCTATGACATTGCCAGCAATGAAGCGGTCAGTTATCTCGTAGCCGTCTATGAGTGGATTGTAATAGATGCGCCCTTTAAGCGCTTCCGTCAGTTCCAGTTCCGGCATATCCGATAATTCAGTCATATACGGCAAGTCGATACGGCCGAACTTGTTGAGCGAGGCGGTGAGCGCTTCCTCTGGAGAATCCACATGACTGACCTCATCAAGCGAAAAAGAGACCGGGTGGTCGAAGATGTCTGACTTTGTGAACTGTCCGTTTTCCACCCGTTCCAACGACAGCATGTCGCGCCCTGAGGCATCCATGAGGATGAACTTCACGTTCTGCTTGGCATTGAGGTTGCCGAAGCGAATGAAAAAAACGTCATAATAGACATTCAGACTCTCACGCATCTGCTTGTTTTCCGTCTGTTCTTCCGCTTCATAGGTGTAAAGTTTCTGATAGGCATCACGGAGGGCGATATACAGGACAGCCTTTTCTTTCTGCTCCATATTCAGATCCAACGGCATGAAGGTAGCACCATACTTGGTAAGGTCTTTCAATACACCGATGTTTCTGGCAGAGTCGAGCACCATAGAACCTTCACGATGAAAACTTTCCAGTTTCTCATCAAACGGACGGGGCTTCATAGCATCCTCTTTCTTCCTTGCCAGCTCTTCCCGCTTTCTTTCTTGCTCTTCCTTTCTTGCCAACTCTTCCCACATTCTTTCTGGCCCTTCCTTTCCTGCCTGCTTTTCCCGCATTCTTTCTTGCTCATCCTTTCGTGCCAGCTCTTCTTGTGTTCTGATTTGCCCTTTCTGTTGCTTTCGCCCCTGATCTGCTTTATCCAATCCATTCTGAGCCTTTGCCTCATCCTTTATCTCATTCCCTTTAGACTGCCCATGCCCGATTTGAGCTTTGAGAACTTCTATCGGTTCCATCGGCGGCTTGAACTTCGGATCAAGCGTATCTTCAATACCCAAGACCTTGAGCTGTTCCTGACGGTGCAATTCCGCCTTTTGGCGCAACATCACCCTGTCTTCGGGAGCCATGGTCATCATCATCTCGTAAAAGCCGTTGATTGGCGGATTCTCTTCCCAAGAGATGTTTGCGTATGGCTCATCACCAGGCAGAATGGGCTTCGTCTCTTGTGCCGTCTTGTTTCCCTGCGTCGTCTCGTATCCCAGCGCCACCTCGTGCCCCTTTACCATCATGTGCTCCTGTTTCGTTTCGTGCATCTGTACAGTCTCATTCTCCTTTGCCGTTGTGTGTTCCAGTTCAACTGCGTCCCTTGGTGCCGCTTTGTGTTCCTGTTCCACCTCGCCCCTTGTAGCCGCCTTGTGCTTCTGAGCCGTATCAGGCCCCTTCGCTTCTGCCAATAAAGGCTTTGCTTCTTTTTCCGCAGGTTTTGTCCCAACTTCAAAAGTCGGATTAACATTTTTCACCAGCGGGCTTGCTTTCTTTCTAGGCATTTTCTTGGTGGCAGCACTTCCTGTGGCGGCTGCACCCACAGAGGCTGCTGTTTTCTTCTTCGTCGCATGACCCTTTAGGCGGTTATCTTCTTCCATGCCCCAAAGGTCAAACAGCGTCATTTGAACTGGCGGCTGCTGATGAGATTGCCCTGTTGGCGGTACTGATTCACTGTACCTCGGTTTTGGTTGCCCTTGTTCTAGCCCTGGTTCTGGTTGCTTTGTTTTTGAATGCCCCAGTTTTGTTTGCCCCGATTGCGATTGCTCCTGCCCCCGTTCCACCTTATTCCATAAGGTGTTATTCCCTGTAGCAAGTACTGGTTCACTGTGCCCATGTTCTATTTGCCCTTGTTCTGCCCCCAGTTTTGTTTGCTCCGGTGCTGCTTCTATTTGCCCCAGTTCTGGCTCCATTTCTGGTTGCCCCAATTCAGGTTGCCCCAGTTTTGTTTGCCCCACCTCCGGCCACCGTTCCACCTCATTCCATGAGGTGGTATGCCCTGTAGCCGATGCAGGTTCACTGTGCCCATGTTCTATTTGCCCCAGTTCTGGCTCCATTTCTGGTTGCTCTGGTGCAGGTTGTTCCAGTTTTGTCTGCCCTACCTCTTGCCACCGTTCCCCCTTATTCCATAAGGGGTTTTGCTCTGTAACCGGTGCAGATTCTCTGTATCCCGGTGCAGGTTGCCCCTGTTTCTGCCACCGTTCCACCTCATTCCATGAGGCGGTTTGCTCTTCCACCAAATATCTGCTCAAATGAAAATTTCTTCCGAAATCTTCATTGAGCATTTTTCTTAAATCCTCAGCAATGCCTTCCACGCCATCCTCATGCGTGTATATCATTGCAGGTTTGCCGAACGGGTCAGTATCCAACTTTGCCGTTGTATGGATAATGCGTTCCGGATGCTCCAGAAAGTAGTTGTTTGTCGGAATGCGGTTCTCGTCATTATAGACGGTATCAAGCAGATTGTCGTCTCCTCGCAGCGACTCCTTTTGGCTGTTTTTCTGGAGGATGATGAGGTCACTGCCCACTTCCGTATTGGCATTTTCCGTGAACAGGTTGTTGGGAAGACGAATCGCTGACACGAGATCTGCATGATAGAGCATCATAAAACGCGCGGCACTGTTGTTTTTGGCATTCAATACGCCTTGTGAGGTGATGAAGGCAACCAACCCACCATCCCTTACCGTATCAAGAGCCTTGACAAAGAAGTAGTTGTGTATGCGTCTGGTGACAAGTGCCCTCATGCCTTTCATGGCTGTATAGGACGGATCAAACACGGCAACATCGCCAAAAGGAATATTTGAGATGGCGAGGTCGAAGTAGTCATTGAAAGGCTTTTCTATCTTCTCGAATCCCTCTATGCGCACTTTCTGCTCCGGGTGCAGATGGCGGAGTATCTTTCCCGTAAGCAGGTCTTTTTCAAATGCCATAATGTCTGCCTTGGGATTGTTATCCAAGACGGAATCGACAAAGGCACCGATGCCTGCCGAGGGTTCAAGCACCTTTTCGGGGATAATCTGATGCTCTTTCAACACATCCGTCAGAGCCTCCGTAACGGCTGACGGCGTGTAGAATGCCGTGAGGACAGACTGTTTCAGACTGTCCATCAACTGTTTGTACTCGCTTTCATTCTTGCTGTTTTCACGGATAAGTCTATGCAGCTCCACTGTTGGAGCAAACAATTCAAGGTCTGACTTTGCCCAATGGACGGCATCCGCCAGTTCCCTGGCAGGGTTCAGGATGCACTTCAATCCCCCAAATCCGCAGTAGCGCTCCAGAAGGAGACGCTCACGGGCGGTCGGCGTGCGCTGTTCCCTGTCAAGGATGAATGCCGTCTCTATCGCCTTGATGTTGTCGTTCAGACGTTGTTTTCTATTGTACGCCATTTGACTCAATAAAAAGGGCTACGGCTCCAGTCAACTCTGTATAGAGCTGGTCATAGTCCGGTGACTGGGCAAAATCGTCATCGGTGAGGTCGTAAATGGAATACACGTTGTCAACCAGAGGCAGGAGGTGCTTGACAAACGCTTCCTGATCTTCTACTGCTACCTCCAGGGGAAACTCACGGTCAACAACATCGTACAGGATACTGTACTTGGAAAAGCGGAGACCTTTCAGCAATGCTGACATGGCAAGCTCTTGTGCCGCATCGGCAAAGAGGGCATCACGCCGTGCCTGCTCATATACTTCTGCGGCATGGTCTGCACGTTCGCGGATAAAGTCCGCATCGCTGGCTTGTGGGAAACGGTTCTCCCTGAGGTGGTTCAAGAGGTACAGTCCGTAATAGGACAGCTCTGTCTGTGCCTGTTTCTTTCTGTTCATTTGTCTGTTGAATGGATTAAGTGGTGAATAATAAACCGTGGATGGCGGTTGATGTTTGTGTGAAAGCAAGAAAAAGGCACTCGGTATCCCTCCGAGTGCCGCCACTTAATCCACAGTAAATAAAAGCATCTAATAAAGATAGTGCAAGGCGAACGCAATAAAGCTTGCTTTTATTGCTGAGCCGAAGCCTATCTTCGCAGTGAAACTGCAAAGACACCATTTATGAACCATGTTTCGGTGGCAAAGGTACCAACTATTTCTTGTATCTCTTCACATTTCCTCGCTTTTCTGTTGTTTTGCGCTCTGCAAAGACGAATTTCGTGTTGAAATTCTCGTCAAAGGCAATGGCTGCGGAGAACGATTTGCCTTGCTTGCTAGTGAAACCATTGAGCGTTCTGGTCTTGCCCTTGGTGAGCAAGTCGGTGATGTCGGCATCAGTGAGCAATTTTCCTGCTACCTGCTTGAACACTGGCATACCGCACTCCTTGTTGCTGCATCTTACTACCTTTCCGAAGAACTGCATGGTACCTTGCTTGCATTTAGGACACTGGCAGCCGGAATCCTTGTGGCTGAAAAGTCTGTCACAACCTAACAATTCCGCAGTGATTTCACGGGTATAGCCTTCGATACTATGGGTGAACCCGTCTGCACTTGCTTCACCTCGTTCAATCTTGGCAAGTTCCGCCTCCCATTTGCCCGTCATCTCCACATTGGCAATCGCCATGTTCTTCACCACGGAATGCAGGGCGAGTCCTTTTTCCGTCGGCACAAGTTTCTTCTGCTGGCGCACCATATACTCTCGTTTGAGCAGGGTTTCGATGATGGCGGCACGTGTGGCAGGTGTGCCAATACCGCAGTCCTTCATTGCCTGGCGCATCGTATCATCTTCTATCTCTTTGCCTGCGGTCTCCATTGCTGCAAGCAATGTGGATTCCGTATGCAATGGCTTTGGTTTGGTCTTGCCCTCCGTGATGGTGCAGCCAGAAAGAGTGATATGCTGTCCTTCTTGCCAGTTGGGAATGACTTGATCCTTGACCTCATTGTCTGTTGCGTCTGCATCCTTGTCCAGCCTGTTGTTCTTTTCCTTGAACAACAACGTTCGCCAACCAGTCTGTCGGATGATGGAGCCACTGATGCCAAACTCAACTTCATGATCCACTTGCGCCGATACTGATGTGATGTCCTTGATGCAGTCTGCCGAGAACGCTTCAATCATCCGGCACAATATCATGTCATAAACGGTTTTCTCGTCCTTGAAAAGACCAATGGCTGCATTTTCTGTGATGAGCAGGGCATGGTGGTCGGTCACCTTGACGGCATTCACGCTGTTCTTGCTGTAGTCCTCACTGCCAGGCAAGAGTTTCACTTTCTCTCCATATTCCGAATGATTCTCCAAATTCTTGAAGAGTTTGGGAAGGGTGGCAAATACATCATCCGAGATATAGCGGCTTGATGTTCTTGGATAGGTGATGAACTTTGCCTCGTAGAGTTTCTGGGCGATGGAGAGTGTATGCTCTGCCGTGAAGCCATGCTGGGAGTTGGCTTCTTTCTGCAAGGTGGTAAGGTCGTAAAGGAGCGGTGCCTTCTCCACCTTTCGCTTGGTTGTGACCTTTGTGATGATGGCAGAACCGGTATCTTTCACCTTATTATATATGTCGGTTGCGGTAGCTTCGTCTGTCCATCGGTTGGCAGATGTGAACTTCAGTATATTGCCACTGTCTGCATCAACCACACCGAAGTGTACCTGCCAGAACGGTTTCGACTCGAAACGCTTGTGTTCCCAATAGCGTTCGCACACCATGCCAAGGGTCGGAGTCTGCACACGACCTACGGAATAGGTGCCACGTCCTGCGGCTATCGTCAGGGCTTGTGTGCCGTTGATGCCGACGAGCCAGTCTGCCTCACTTCGTGCCTTGGCTGCATGATAGAGATTGTCATACTCCTTGCCATCCCTGAGGTTCAGAAGTCCCTCACGGATGGCGGTGTCCGTAAGCGAACTGATCCAGAGACGGTCGAAAGGTTTCTGGCAACCGAGATACGCATAGAGGTATCGGAAAATCAACTCTCCCTCACGTCCGGCATCGGTTGCTACGATAATGCGCTCACTGCTGTCAAACAGCTTGCCGATAATTTTAATCTGGGCAAGCACACCTGCATCTGGTTTGTAGCCGTTCTCAGTCTTGACTTGTCGGGGAACAAGAACGAACGGGTCGGGAATCACAGGCAGATTCTCTGCATGGAATCCCTTCATGCCGTAAGTTTCCGGCATGGCTGGCTGCACTAAATGTCCGAATGCCCATGTCACATAATAGCCATTGCCCTGCATATAGCCTTCCTCACGCTTGTCAGCTCCCACAATGTGGGCGATTTCCTTGGCTACGCTTGGTTTCTCTGCGATGATTGTCTTCATTGTCTGTTGTTTTTGTGACATCCGCAACCGTGGGATAGACGGCCGCAGATGTCGGTTGTTATGATGGATGATTAACTCTGTGGATCAAGTGGCGGCAACTACATCTTCACGCTTCTTGCCTTTCTCTTTGGCTTCTGTTCCTCTGCGTTCTGTTCCTTCTGCTGCTTTTCGTTCTTTGGCGCAGACTGTCCCGGACTCAGCGGATCCTTGGTGTGCTTGGTCGCCTCATGGGTCTTGCCCTGCTCGTTGACGGCGACTTGTACCTTGTTCTCATTGGTCGGAATCTGTTCCTTCGCCTGTTTGAGGTCTGGATTGTTGCGGTAGGAACGTGGCTGCATCTTGTCGAAGTCGAACTTCACGTAGGCGGTATAGGTACCGCTGCCGTTCTTGTTCGGCACTTCCTTGATCTCGATGGTCTTGCCTGCCACGTAGTCGTCCTTCTGCTGCTCGGTCAGTTCCTTCTTGAAATAGGTGTTGAGTCGGCGGATGGTCCCATCCTCATTGAGCCAGTGGTTGGGATCTTGCTGCTTCTTCTGACCGCCCGCATCACCTTCTGCCTTCTGCTCCTGCTTGTCAGCGGTTTGCTTCTTGTCTCCATTCTGTTTCTGACCTTGCTCCTGTCTTGTGCTGCCAGGCACGAACTCCACGCCACGCTGTTCCACATTCACCTGCAGCAGCGGTGTAAACTTGCGCCCGTTGGCAAGCTCAATCTCCTTGCGAAGCGGAATACCTGAGTAGAGCACTCTCTTGTCGTCCTTGGTAATAGGTGTCTTGCCGATTGTATCGGGTATGCGCACCTTGTTGGTAGGGATGTCAACAATCTCATTGGTGAGACGGTCGATACTGATGAAATGAGGACGCAGCTCACCTGTATTCTTGTCGGGGAAATCCACTACCTTTCCGAGGTTACCGTTCTGCAACAGGTTCTTCTTGTCCTCTGGAGTGAAGGTATAGCCTTTGTAAGCGACATCGAGTTTAGGCTCGTTGCGCACGAAATGCGGCACGAGTTGCAACTGGTCGTTATCGTCCTTGCGGAATGACAGACGGGCCTGTATCTCTATCTGTTCACCGCCGAAGGTCGGCTTCACAATCACAAGCCCCGTCTTGCCGTAGTTGAGCAGGGCTTTCATATCCTTCTCATTCATACTGTTGAAGTCTATGCCATATTTGGCACCAAGTTCCTGCAGGTTCACATCGTTACCACTGATGAGGTTCTGCTTTACACCCGGGGCGGTCTGTGCCTGCTGTTCGGTTGCGGTCTGTTCTGGTTTCTGTTCCATGTCGTTCTCTTTTTCGTTGGTTTGTTCAGATGATACATTCTCTTTTTCTGTGTTAGCTTGCGTCTTGGACGCATCGTCCGATGATGCGGTTTCTTTCGCCTGACCTTCCGATTGCTTTGCCTCTTTCTCATAATTGGAGGTGTCAACCTTGTGGGCGGAAAGAATCTCCTTGTTAGCCTCCGGATCTTTCAGCAACTCCTTCATCACGCCAAGCAGGTTTTCCACCTGGTCTGCCGCTATGCGGTAGAATCCGAATCGGCTTGGTTCCTTGCACTGGCGGTAGAAGTTTCTGAAGAAACTGTCCATCAAGTCACTGTTGCGGTCAAAACGCAGGAAGTCGGGCGTGTTCTCCGCCTTGGCGGGCGCTCGCTTCGGGGTGCCGTCTCTGCTGAGTCCGGCGACGACGCTGATCTCGCCCGTCTTCTCGTCACGGACTACCAGCACGTCCTGTTCATCACTCTTTTTCTTTTGTACCATAATTGTAAATGTTTAATGGTGAATACTGTTGTTATTTGAATTTCTGATGAATGCGAGTCAAGTAATGCTCCACATTCTCTTTCTTGAATTCTTTGACATTATTCTCTACAAACTGCATCACATCCTCTTCCGTGTAGTATGTTTTCTGCCCCAAACGCTTGTAGGGAAGCACTCCCAGACTGCGGTAGCGTTGCAGGGAACGGGGAGAAATTTGAAACAAAAGACAGAGATCCTGGTTGTCGAGCAATTTCTCGTTGATGCCAGAGCATCCCTTGTCCTCTCCGCTTCGCTCATGTCTTAACATCAGCATGTCATAGATGCCGTCAATCTTCTTGTGCAGGTCATGCAGATATAATTCCAATCGTCTCAATGTTCCATCTTCCATACTCATGTCTCCTTGGCAATGGTTCGTTCCTCAATCAATTTCTGTACAGCGTTGATGCTGTATCTGCATTGTCCGCGTACCATGAAGTACTCGATGCTGTTGGTAGAGCGCAAGCGCTGCAGGGTTCGCTTGCTTATCCCAAGTATTCTTGCAGCATCACTGCTTGTCAGCACAAGTTCCATGCTTCTTCTTTTGGTGTTTTCTCTCGCATTGGAATATATGAGAGCTACCAACTTTGCCACGTCGGCAATCTGTTCTGTCAGCATCTTAAAGGCTGAACTTTCCATTGTTATTACTTCCATTTTGATTCCGCTTTAAATGTTACAAACTTTGCTGTTTTGATTTCTCGGTGGCAAAATTAATCATTTGCGAAATACCCGTTTAACAACTCATTAATGACCCACGTATAATTTTCTTGAATTACTTGCCTGTCGGTCAGCAAACGACGGAAAAGCACTGCCACAAATCTCCATTTTCATTGTTTTTCCTAATTCGTGTCGTATCTTCGCAGCCGAAAATGTCAAACCCATAAAAATCAAGAACATGGAAGTAGTAACAATGGAAAAGAAGGCATTCGACTTGATGATGGCAAGATACGATGCCTTGGTACAAAAGGTAGAGTTATTGAAGCACAAGGCAAACGGCAAGCGTCTCAACCAGTGGCTCACAGGACCTGAGGTCTGTCAGCAGCTGCGCATCAGCCCCCGCACATTACAGAAATTACGCGACCGCCGTTTCCTGGGACACACCCAAATCGGTCGCCAGTTCTATTACAATCCCGACGAAGTCAAGGCCATCGTTCCACTGATTGCCCGCATCAAATCGGTATAGCATAGAACGAAACAGCTCTGTTTGATATTAATTTTCCGATTGATATTGAGAATCAAATCGGGTTGGTATAGAACGAAATTCGCCCAAGGCGAAGTCGAAAACTTCACCTTGGGCGAGCAAACACTAGATATTTTATTCACCACTTAATCCAATTTGTAAGCAATGAACATGAACCAACTTTTGACGCATGACAGCGAGTCGATAGACACCGCCATGCAGTCATTGAAGAAAGCCAACAACTGGCTGTCTTCCTTCATCGAGTCCTACAGCCCACCTTTGGACGGTGAGCGATACCTCACCGACAAAGAACTCTCCGAACACTTGAAGCTCAGTCGCCGCACCTTGCAAGAATATCGCAAGCAAGGCATCCTGCCTTACATCATCCTCTGTGGCAAGACCCTCTATCCCGAATCCGAGATCCAGTCCCTCCTCACCACCAACTATCGTAAACCCATAATTGACGGCACCGTCAAATGAGAATAAATGCTTCCAAACGCAATATAGAGCAATATCTCAATTGTAATGTGGGTATAAAAGGATTATTAAAAAATAAGAAAGGTATACACAATATATTCATTTGTATTCCGTTTCTTATAAAGAAAAAGCAACCGCCATAGTGTCAAACTGGCAGTTGCCTTTAAAAGACTCTTAACCTTGCTGCAACAAGGATTAAGTAAAAACATTTTAAATCTACATACGGATGCTATCAAAGGCATCCGTTTTTTTACGGAGTTTAATCTCCTTTCTTGTGAATATGTGGTTTCAAAGAAGGGGTGTTTCCTGGAGTGTCTTTGTTGTCTCTTTGACGACGATCAGGCTTTCCCGTAGAAACCGCAATTCTCTTTGGTCCTGGTTTTATGCCCATAACTTTAAATTTTTGTTCAACATGTTTACTTCCCTTTTATATGGAGTTGAAGCTCCACCATTTTTTAAGAATTGGTAAACTTTTTCGCCTAACCCTCATACAGATTTTACAACAAGCGAGTGCCGTGACACTAATTTTTAATCTATACACAATATATGCCAAAGACATTTCTTCCCATATAGGGTCTTATCATAAGACAATTTGTCACATTTACATATATTTCTTGGAATACTTTATTATAGCATTTACAAAAAAAACAGTGTCAAACTATGTTAGAAATAGCTCAACACTGTTTTAAATTCGCATCATACAAAAGCTGTATTTTTCTTAACTAATACTTTTCATGCCCATTCATAACAACAATGACAGCCTGTCCATGCTGCCCTTGAAAGCAAGCATTCTGCTCTTTATGAACAATCTTCCCAACCAACCATTCTCTGAACAGCTTCGCTTGGAAAGTATCCATTTGAAAGGCGATCGCCATAACCATTTCCAGATTATACACATCAGCGGAGTTTCCATTTTCCAACTTGATATGGCGATATGTCTCAAATTCTTTCAAGACTCCCTGTTTGAAAATACGTTTAATCGTATTTCTCACTGTTATACCCGAAACATAGAACAGCTCCGCTATTTCCCACGCAGTCATCCACACCTCACCATGATGAGGTGCGTAGATGACCATGTCCTCCTGTATTGTTATCACCTGCCTTTTCATACTTCGTCTTGTTTAGAAATTTGATTACTCTTGTCATTTTCAACACTCTGTTCTACATGTCCCATATACTCCTCGATATGATTTAGTTGCAAAGATAACTTATCCATGTCCTTATTCAACTTTTCCTTAGTTATTTTTGCGTAAATTTGTGTTGTTTTAATATTCTTATGTCCCAATATCGAACTCACCGTTTCTATTGGCACACCATTGGTGAGACAAATCTCCGTAGCCATCGTATGGCGACTCATGTGCCAGGTCAGGTGCTTCGTAATGCCACATCTTTTCGCCACGCGAAGCAGAATGCCACGACAATCAGAATAGCATGGCACTGGAAAGATTCGTCCATCCGCACATAGTCCTCTGTATTTCTCCATGATGGATTTTGGATAATCCAACAATTTGATGGTAGATCTCACACCCGTCTTTTGTCTATCGATCATTATCCATTCACTGTCATCAAAGAATGTCTGTATATGTTCCTCTTTCAGATTTTTCAAATCTGCAAACGACAATCCCGTAAAGCAACAGAACAGATACAGGTCTCTTATCAATTGCATGGTCTTTCTTTTCAACTCAGCATTCATCAACAGATGAATCTCCTCTTTCGTCAGAAATCCACGAGTTGTCTCTACTTTCGGCACCTTATAGTCATGGAAAGGATCTCTCGTTAACCATCCATTATCTATCGCTCTGAACACCATTGTTCGCAATGGCAGCATATACACTGACAGAGAATTTTCGCACAAATGTTTATCTGTGCGCAGAAAAGCTTCAAAATCCGTAATAAAAGCAGGAGTCAGTTCTTTAAGAGATATGTCGTTGACATGATAACGACTCTGCAAGAACTCCTGTAGATGACGGTACACGCATCTATATCTTCTAAGGGAACCCCAAGAGCGCATACCCGCTTTATAGAGTTTCTCATAATCCTCATTGTACTGAGCATAAACCTTCAGCAAAGTCTGACAGCGATATTCCAATCCAAGAAAAGCATTCTTCACCTTCTCGGCTGTCACATAATTGTCTCTGTCAAGAATCTCTTGATAATGCTTGTTGATACTCACACGCATCTTGTCCAGCTTGCGGTTCACCTCCAATGCCAGCATACTTTTTCCTGTCATGCGTCCGCCCTTGGTGTCCCACAATTTTGGATTTGCCGTCACCTTACAACTGAACTGTGCCTGTGTTCCGTCCACTGTGATACGTCCCATGACTGGGACTGTACCGTCTTTCTTAACTACCTGTCTTTTGAGGTAGAAGATAATTGAAAATGTACTCTTCATAACTTCATTCTTTTTTTGCGTACAAAATTAATATCTGAAGAGTCTTTTCTTGCCACGCAAATCACCGCAGAACGCCACAATTTTCGTTTATCAACAAAAAACTTACGTTTCTCATTAGCAACTCACTATATATCAGAACATTCCCTTACTATATATAACCTACATCATTCTTCAAAACTCGAATCGTACCATTCAAAAGTATAGGTTACGAGTTGGTAACGTTCCTCTGTCTCATCTTGTCATATTTCCGTCTTCGTTTGTCGTCATCTCTTTTAATCAAAATGAGGAAAGTAACTGATAATCAGCAAACTTTCCTCATTCTTCTTTCAATCACTTTTTATAACTCGTTTTCGATGGCTAAGTATCATACTTATGGAGCATAACCCTATCAGTGATAATCGGTGAGTATCGGTGAGCAACGATGAGCATCGGTGAGTTGGGAATGAGAAATGTTGTATCTTTGCATTGTGATTCAGAAAGAGTCTCTCACAGATTTGCACAGATACTCTCGTTGCAAGCAACGGTCTTATACACATCAAGTCTCACAGTAAAGAAAATCTGTGTTATCTGTGGGAAAATTAAACATTCAACATTAATCATTAATAAAAATGAAAGAGGAAACAATTCAGAAAGTAATCAATTTCGTCATCACCGTCCTCACTGCCGTCCTCAGCTCCTTCTGTGTGCAGAGCTGCAAGTGATAGCGTTTGAACACGAATTACACGAATCGAACGAATCAATCTGTTCAATGGCCATTTTCGTGTCATTCCTGCCGACACTCGCACTCCAGCCCAGAAGGAATCTCTGGAAGACCTCCTCTACAGTCTCGCCATCGACTATCCCGATGTCGAGATTCTAGGCCATCGTGACCTCCCCTGGATTCGCAAGAGCTGTCTTTGCTTCGATGTCAAGGAATGGCTGAAGGAAATCGACTTCCATCTCTAGATAATGCTCCTCATCAGATTCTGATTACACACATTTCTCCATCAACACAAAGGTGATGAAGCCCAGGAGAAGAGCATAAGTGGCTTGCTTCTGAAAGCCATGGGAATGGGTTTCAGGAATCATCTCATCGCTCGTTACATAAAGCATGGCGCCACCGGCAAAGCCCAACATCACGGGGAGGAAGGTGGAAGAGGCTGAACCCAAACCGAAACCCAACAGAATGCCTATCACTTCGAGCAGGGCGATGAAGATGGAAATGAAAAAGGTGCGGACTGCTGTAACACCAGCCATCATCAAAGGAGCAATAATCACCATACCCTCAGGGATGTTCTGCAGGGCGATACCGAAGGAAACACCCCACTCCGTTGCACCTTCTGCTGAGCAGACACTCACTCCAGCAGCCATGCCTTCGGGCAGTTTATGCAGGGCTATCGCCATCACGAAAAGCATCACATGGCTGAGTCGGGCATTGTTGCGATGCTCCTCGGGGTCTAGTCCCGTGATATGATGAAGATGGGGAGTTACCAGATCTAGCACATTCAGGAACAGGGCTCCTGCCATTACGCCGATTACTACCAGCCACCAAAGACTGGTCTGTTCGAAGGCTGGCACTATCAGTCCCAACGTGGAAGCTGCCAGCATGATTCCGGCACAAAATCCCAATACGGCGTCGTTCCATTTGTGAGGCAACTCCTTGACGAAGAATCCCAAAATGGCACCTATAATCGTGGCACCGCAAAGTCCGGCAGCACTAATCAATACGTTTGTCATAATCAATAAAATATATTGAAGTTATCCAGTTAAACACATGAAGATGCAGATACATCATAGAAGAAAAAAAGCATGGACAACCCTCACAGTCATCCATGCCCATCTATTTCGTATCTGATCTATTCAGTTATTATTAATTATATTTTGTTATGGTGAAATTGGTGTTTTCCAATTTCACATCATCATTCCTATTTCAACTTCGTATAACCGTAAGCTGCGCTATTGCCCAACTGCTCTTCGATGCGGATAAGCTGGTTGTACTTAGCCATACGGTCGGTACGGCTCATAGAACCTGTCTTAATCTGACCAGAGTTTGTTGCTACGGCAATATCAGCAATTGTTGTATCCTCGGTTTCACCAGAACGATGGGAAGTAACGGTGGTGTAACCATGACGGTGAGCCATCTCGATAGCATCCAGTGTCTCGGTAAGAGAACCAATCTGGTTCACCTTGATGAGGATAGAGTTGGCAGCACCCATCTTGATGCCCTTCTCCAGGAACTTCACGTTGGTAACAAAGAGGTCGTCACCTACCAACTGGCAACGATCGCCGATGGCAGCAGTCAACTTCACCCAGTTGTCCCAATCGTTCTCGTCAAGGCCATCCTCGATTGAATCGATAGGATATTTGGTAATCAGTTCTTCCAGGAACTTGATCTGCTCAGCAGCAGTCAGTTTCTTACCATTAGGATCCTTCTTCTTGCCATCCTTCAACTGGCGATAATCGTAGTACCACTCACCATTTTCCTGAACGGCAAACTCGCTGGCAGCACAGTCCATGGCAATCTTCACGTCCTTTCCTGGCTCATAACCGGCATCCTTGATAGCCTGGCAGATGCTGTCGAGCGCATCCTCAATACCATCGAGTGCAGGAGCAAAACCGCCCTCATCACCTACGGCAGTAGAAAGACCGCGGCTCTTCAGGAGCTTAGCCAAGGCATGGAACACCTCAGCACCCATACGGATAGCCTCCTTCTCGGAAGGAGCACCCACAGGACGGATCATAAATTCCTGGAAGGCGATAGGCGCATCAGAGTGAGCACCACCATTGATGATATTCATCATAGGAACAGGAAGAGTGTAAGTATTGCAACCGCCGATATAGCGATACAATGGAATATGGAGATACTCAGCAGCAGCATGAGCCACAGCCAAAGAAACACCGAGGATGGCGTTGGCACCCAGATTAGACTTGGTCTTGGTACCGTCGAGTTCCAACATCTTATAATCGATGGCACGCTGCTCCAAGGCAGAGAAGCCAACCAAAGCAGGAGCAATTACCTGATTCACGTTTTCTACTGCCTTCAAGACGCCCTTGCCGCCATAGCGGTTCTTGTCGCCATCACGAAGTTCCAGCGCCTCGTTCTCGCCAGTGGATGCACCAGAAGGAACCGATGCACGACCAACGATACCTGACTTCAAAGAAACTTCAACCTCTACTGTAGGATTGCCACGAGAATCCAAGATTTCTCTTGCATGAACATTTTCGATAATCATAATACTATAATACTTTTAATTACGTTAAACATTTTTTCCGAGTGCAAATTTAGGTATTATCTGACAAATCTCCAAATTTCGGGCATCATCAAAAGTAGGTATCGCCCGAAAATACCTACATATAGGTAAGGAGAGGCATGGAAATTTGAGATGCTACCAAATTGTCATTTTATTTTAATTTTATCAATCAGTCCTTCGAAATCCTCCTTTTGCATAGCACCCATCTGCACAGATGGTTTGCCTTTCACGGGGATGAAGAGGAAGGTAGGGATGCTGCTGATACCGAAAACAGAAGCAAGTTCGGACTCCTGGTCGATATCCACCTTATAGAAATCTATCTTGCCGGCATATTTCCCGGCGAGAGATTCCACTACGGGAGCCATCATCTTGCAAGGACCACACCAGGTGGTATAGAAATCGATGACGGCAGGACGGGAACCGGCGAATACCCACTCATCCGGATGAGCCTCGTAATCCATAATCTTTTTTCTGAAATCAGATGTGGTGAGATATTGCACCTTGGCAGTTTCAGTTTTCTCAGACTTCTCTTCAGACGTTTGAGAAGAAACAGCAGGTGCTTTCCTGTTCTGGGAACAAGAAACCAGAAATGGTAGAAATAAAATAGCCGCTAATATGATTTTCTTCATAGTTTTTCGTTGTTTTAATTTGAGAAGGTATGCCATTAGTCTATTACACACCCTCTTATTACAATTAATCACTATACACTAATCACTACTCCTAATCCTTCAAAGAATAAGTAACGGTAGTAACAACCCTTACCTTTTTAATATATGGAGTGTTGGAATCGCGGTCTTCAATAGAGAACTGGCCCTGGTCGGCATTCATAATCTTGTCTATCTTACTCTTGCTGTTCTCAGCAAACTGGGTAGCAGTCTGCTCAGCATTCTCTATCGCCTCCTGCATCATCTTAGGTTTCATCTGACGGAAGGCAACATACTCATACTTCACCGGATTCTCGTAACCACCATCCACAATGGCAACACCTTTCTGAAGCAGATTACCCTGACGGGCAATGATACTGCGAACCAGTTTCACATTCTTCGATGTAACCGTGATGATGGAAGTAATGTTATAACGATAGCCCTGTCGGTTCTCGCCATACCGTTCAGCATTGAGGTCGATGACCACAGGCGCATTCACGTTGATTTCATTAGTCTTTACACCATTCTCCACCAGGAAGTTTCTGATGGTTCTTGTGGTGGCATTGATTTTTTGATAGAGTTCAGGCAGGTCATTGCCTATTTCCTTGGAAACGATAGGCCACGTCACCTTATCAGCCTCCACCTCCTTTTCGGCAAGGCCTTTCACTACAACCTTTCGGTCTTTACTAATCACACTTTCAAGTCCCGACTTGATACAAAATCCAAGCACGATGATGCCGATGGTTAAAATCACGGCTTGCTTAATACCAGAATTGATGTTCATAATTAGTCCTCCATTATTAAGTTGTTAAAATTGAATTTCCATTCTATCTCAGATTGAGTTGCAATTTGAGTTTTCAAAGATACAATAAAAATATAGAAAAACGACACTTTATAATGATAAAATATGCTAAAACAGCCCATATCAACCCATAAGCACCATTTTTCTGCCCAAAAGCTTGCATATATTACCAAAAAAAACTATCTTTGCAAAAGATAGGCTGCACCTCAGCAAAATATTTCTAACCCAAAAACAATAAAATGGATTACAACATGATTGGGACCGCATGGTCGTTACTGCCTCCTATCGTCGCCATTGCTCTGGCGCTGAAGACGAAGGAGGTCTATTCTTCTCTTTTTATCGGTATCATACTGGGTGCCGTTCAATATTGCATTTCGATGGGAACAGGTTTCGACGGATTCCTCGTTCACCTGACAAACCACACTGTAGGTGAAGGCGATGATGCCAAGGCATACGGTTTGATACATTGCCTTTCCGACCCATGGAACGTGGGCATTTTGATATTCCTGGTGGTATTAGGCAGCATCGTTTCATTGATGAACAAGGCGGGTGGTTCGGCTGCTTTCGGCCGTTGGGCTTCCAAGCACGTACACTCGAAGATTGGCGTACAGATTGCTACCATTCTGCTCGGCATTCTGATATTCATCGATGATTACTTCAACTGCCTTACCGTGGGTTCGGTGATGCGCCCTATCGCAGTGCGCAACGGTGTTACCAAGGAGAAGCTGGCTTATCTCATCGATTCTACAGCCGCTCCGGTCTGCATCATCTCCCCTATCTCGAGTTGGGCAGCTGCGGTATCGGGCTTCGTATCAGGAGGTGAGAACGGACTGGCACTTTTCTGCAAGGCGATACCTTTTAATTTCTACGCATTCTTTACCATCCTCTTTATGTTTGGCATCGTGATACTGGGCTTCGACTTCAAGGCGATGAGCAAGTATGATGCAAGACTGAAGGAATGGTACGAGCGAACCAATGGCGGGAAGCTCGATGAGGTGAGCGATACCAAACTGCAGATTGTTGAGCATGGTGTGGGAGCCAAACAGGAAGAGGATTCCAAGAACAAGGGAACCGTGAGCGACCTGGTGATACCAATCATCATGCTGATTATCTTCTGCATGGTGGGTATGGTATATTCAGGCGGATTCTTCGATGCCGATAATGCCAACTATCTCAATTTTGTGGATTCCTTTGCTGCGAGCAATGCCTCTGTAGGCTTGGTAATCGGTTCATTGGCTGCCCTGATTCTTACCATCATGATGTTTACCATTCGCAAGACCTTGCCTTTCGACGAAGCGATGAGTAGTCTCATCAAGGGTTTTGAGGCGATGGTACCAGCCATTCTGATTCTTACTTTGGCATGGACGCTGAAGAGTATGACCGACTCGCTGGGTGCGGCAGAATATGTATCATCGGTTGTAGCGAGCAGTGCCTCAGAACTTCAGATGCTTCTTCCGGGCATCATCTTCCTGGTAGCAGGCTTCCTGGCATTTGCAACGGGTACCTCCTGGGGAACCTTTGGTATTCTGATTCCTATCTGCATCGCCGTATTCCCTGGTGCTGATCCTTTGCGTATCATCTCTATCTCGGCATGTATGGCTGGAGCGGTATGTGGCGACCATATCTCTCCTATCAGCGATACCACCATCATGGCGAGTGCGGGAGCGGAATGCAAGCATGTACATCATGTATCATCACAGTTGCCTTACGCCCTGACTGTAGCCTGTGTGAGTTTCCTCACCTTCGTTGTAGCGGGATTCACTCATACGCTGGGTATGGTAATGAGTGCCATCATCTCGTGGATATTCGGTGTTGCCATGCTTGGTTTTGCTTTATTTTATTTAAATAAGCGCCAAAAAGGTAAATAGTTCTTAATTTATTTGTATATTTGAAATATTTTCAATATCTTTGCGTAAGAAAAGCTGCACTCGGCAATTTGAAAGCAAGCTTTCATTGCGCTCGTTTGCATTTTCTTTGCA
>ENA-OYXV01000633-OYXV01000633.1-human-gut-metagenome-genome-assembly--contig:-NODE-633-length-21618-cov-7.534759_pt1 | contig 21618 bp, 15 predicted proteins | sample MGYA00244846_ERZ653424 | MGnify/ENA primary metagenome ERZ653424 (study PRJEB26926, sample SAMN06165108) | human gut metagenome | biome: ENVO:00009003; feature: ENVO:2100002; material: ENVO:00002003...
CGAGATCTAGTACGGTCTCGTGGGCTCGGAGATGTGTATAAGAGACAGGTGTATTCATGGGCGATGAACAACCATTGGCACACGAATTTCCCCCTGACGCAGGACGGGCCGGTGGCTTTCCGTTACCGCATCCATCCGCATGGTGGATATGACGCCGTGGCCGCCAACCGTTTCGGTCTGGAGCAGGCGCAACCGTTGGTGCATGTCACTGCGGACAAGAACCCGGACGTGAAGCCCGTTGTAGCGGTAGACAACCGTGACGTGTACGTCACCGTGCTGAAATCCATGGGGAAAGACAACGAGATGATTGTCCGTTTGCGTTCCGTGTCGGACAAGGAAGAGACTGTGGCTTTGGACTTCCCGGCCCGCCGTCCGTCGTCCGTGTCGCTCTGCCCGCTCGAGGAGCAGCCCGGGCAAGCCGTGGAGGGGACGCTGACGATGAGACCCTACGGCATGGCCACGTTGAAACTCGCTTTCTGACGACGGGAGCATGGGAGGCTTCCGGACTCTTCCGGCAGCGTGCAGTAGGGGCTTCCGTCCGTGGATAGATGCTTGTAAAGAAAATGCAGGTTTATCACGGAGCTGAATTTCAGTTGTTTAAGCCTTTGAAAAAAATCTGCGGCAAACGGATAATCGTTTGCCGCAGATTGGGAAATCATTCGGAGCAGAACGGAAAACGTTTCTGCGCCGAATGATTTTTGTATATAAGTTTCTGTTTATTCTCCTCTCCGTTTGGCCGGTTTGATGTCCAGATTGTAGGCAAGGCGCAGCATGGCATAACTGGGGATGACGTTGCGCCACGTCTCGTAGCGTCCCTGTCCGTTCAGTGTCTGGGTGACGTTGGAAAGCTGCCCGAGGATGTCGAAACCGTCGAGGGAGAGCGTCACGCGGTTTTTGAAAAGTTTCTTCGACAGGGTGGCGTTCCATACGATGTCATCCGTGTTCATGCTGCTTTCGCCGTAGCCCCTGCGGCTGTACAGGGTCAGGTCGGTGTTGAATTGCAGGTTCCATGGCAGTTCGGCCTGTGCTATCAGGCCGTAATTGTAGTCGTAGGTGTTGAGGGGCGTGAAGTCTTCCCGGCTGCCGGTCAGGTAGTTCCACGTGCAGCGGGCTTTCACGCCCACTTTCACGTCCTTGGGGAAGGCATATTCCATGTTGAGGCTTCCGCCCGAGTTGTAAGTCTGCACGGTGCTGCGGCGCGGTGCCATGCCGTCCGTCACGCCGATGAGGTCCACCGAGTTGTAGAGCCGCGACCAAAGTGCGCTGTTCAGCGTGAGGCGGCGGGCTTTGTCGAGCGGCATGGAGTAGTTCACGTTGCCGCCGATGTTGTAGTTCCCGTTCACGTTCTCGGGGCGGTAGGTGCGCACCCCCGTTGCCTTGTCGTACACGTATCCCTGTGCCACGGCATCCTGCGTGATGGAGTAGCTCCAGTAGGTGTTGAAGTAGCGTTGCTTGCGGTTGCTGTTCAGGTAGTAGTACACGGAAATGTTGTGTTGGTGCGAGTTTTTCAGTCCCGTGTTGCTCAGGCGGATGTTCAGCGGGTCATCCGTGGAACGGATGTCGATGAACGAGGTCATGGACGGGAAGGAGACGCTTTTGTTGTAGCGGATGTCGATGCCCCGTTGGAAGTTGTGCCACCGGCCGTAGACCCTGAAACTCGGCTCGAACATAACATGGCGGCGGCTGACGGTGGTATCCAACCGTTCGCGTTGGTAGTCCAGCGTCTGCCATACGTACATGAGCGGCAGACGGGCTTCCACGTACCACCAGGTGCCTTCGCCCGATGTCCGGGGCTTGCCTTCCCATTTGGCATAGAGGCTTCCCCGGTGGGAGTAATCGGTCAGGTAAGACCAGTAGCTGTTGAGGGCATCCAACGTCTGTTGCAGGAGTTCCACCTCGGAGGGCAGCATGCCTAAGGGATGGTCGCCGTCTTCTCCCCAACCGGCCAGTTCGTCGAGCCGGTAGAGTTCGTAACGTTTGGTATTGTCATGCCAATGGTAGTTGTAGCCCGGTGCTACGGCCAAATTGTGCGGGAACCATAGCCAGTATTCTCCTCCGGCGTTGAGGTTCAGGTCGCGTATGGGGCCGTCGTCGTTGGTATATTTGTTGCGGTAGTCCGTCTGTCCGCCGCCTGCCGGATAGTCCAGCCGGTAGTGTTCGTACCACCTTTGTTCGTAATCGTTGTACCGCACATTGGTGTAAAGGTTCAGGTTGTCATTGCCGAGTCCGGTCTTGATGGCGGAGTATGCGCTGAAGGCGGCGTTCGTCTTGTTGCCCTTGTTGCTCTGGTCGGTCTTGGAGCGGTTGATGGCGATGCGGCGCATGAGGTCGCCGGCTTCGGGCGAGGCCAGGCTGTCCAGCAGGTTGCCGGAGGCGTACGGTTCGGGGTCGGTGTTGAATGTACCGGAAAGGTAAGTGTTGCGGTCGTCCCATTTGCCCCAGTTGAACGACGGTTGCAAATTCAGGAACGCCTTGTCCCAAGTGAACTGGAACGTGTGCGAAGTGTTGAACCACGTCTGGCAGAAGAACTGTTCGTGCGCCTCCTTGGAGTAAGTGTCGCCGTCGGGCAGGAAGTTCACGCCGGTGGTCTGCGAGCGCACGTCCGTGTCGTAGTGCATGTAAGATGCGCTTCCGTTGAGTTTGTACTTCCCGTCCTTCTCGTTCACCATGTAGTTCACTCCGAAGTTCTTGTTCGAGCGCAGTCCTCCGGTCAGTTGCGCGGGAGACCATTCGCCGTTGTAGCCCGGTTGGCGGTTCTCGTTCATGTTGTTGAAGTTGGCAAAAGCCGAGAAACGCGTGTGGGGCGTGAACCGCAGGCCGAAAAGTCGGGCGCGGTAGCGTTCCTCCGTGCCGTATGCCCCTTCGGTATTGGCCAGCCATCCCACGGAGTATTCCCGTTTCAGGCGTACGTCCATGACCAGTTCCTCGTCACCGGTTTCCCGTCCGAGAAATTCGCTGAGCTTTCCGTCTTTGTCGTACACTTTCACGTCCTTGACCGCGTAGGCAGGCAGGTTCTCGAGCATGACGGAAGGTTCGCCCTTGAAGAAATCCTCGCCGTTGAGCAACAGGTTCTCCACGTAACGCCCGTTGACGAGGATGCGCCCGTCGTCTTTCAGTTCCACGCCCGGCAACTGGCGGATAAGCGCGTCGAGCATGGAGCCTTCGGCCAGTTGGAAAGCGTCGGCATTGTAGACCACCGTGTCGCCGCGCGTGTATATCTTTACCTTCGTGGCCTTCACGGTCACTTCCCCTAACGCCTTATGCTTGATGGCTTTTTCCAAGTAGACATCCGTGATGAAGCGTGCCACCTCCCTGCGGCGGAACGTGAAAGAGTCCACGGGCACGTCCTGCGTTTCATACCCTTCGGCCTTGAAGCGCAGGATGTAGGGTTGGGCAGGACGGTTTTCCATATCGAAGAACCATGCCGACGGCCGGTCGGCTATCTGGTTGTTTGGGGAGTTGCGCATGGAGTCGAGGGTGACGTAATGCTTGTCCATAAGTTCCACTTTCACATCGTAAATGCGTTGGCGCGTGACGGAATTGAACACGCCGCCGTAGATGACCTGCCCCATGGCGTCGAAACAGGCAAGGGACAGGAGGATGGCCGCAAAGGCCGGAAGGAGGTTGAAGAAAACTTTTCTCATGTGATGGCTGATTTAGGTTTGTTAATCATGGTATCGACCACATTCTGTTATTAATAATACGCAGAACGCGTTGTTTTGTGACAGCCCGGAGCCGTTTTTTTTGAAAAATATCGTGTGGATTTTGCAGTTAACACTCTTTATGTAAGCTTTGGAGGAGGGGCGAGAGAAAAACGTTACATTTGCAAAAATATATGGCAATAAAGTCTACGCTTATGGCAAACTATATCCGTTTTGATTGGGCGATGAAGCGCCTGTTGCGCAACAAGGCTAACTTCGGGGTGTTGGAAGGTTTGTTGACCACGCTTCTGGATGAGAAAATCACCATCAGCCAGTTGTTGGAGAGCGAAAGCAATCAGGAAGACGAGTTCGACAAGTACAACCGTGTGGATTTGTTGGCCTTGGATTCCAAAGGGGAACTGATACTCATCGAGGTGCAGAACAACAATGAGTACGCTTATTTTCAGCGCATGTTGTTCGGCGTGTCGAAGTTGGTGACGGAATACATCAACCGTGGCGAGGGGTATGAGAACGTGCGCAAGGTATACAGCGTGAACATTGTTTATTTCTCCTTGGGGCATGGGAAGGATATCGTGTACCATGGCAAGACGGAATTTCGCGGCATCCATGAGAACGACATACTGGAGCTGACTCCTTTCCAGCGGCAGACCTTTAAGGTGGATGCCGTGAGCCAACTTTATCCGGAGTATTATATCCTGAAGGTGAACGACTTCAACAAAGTGGCCAAGACCCCGTTGGAGGAATGGATCTACTATTTGAATACGGGTGAGATTCCCGAAACAGCCCACGCCCCCGGTTTGGCGGAGGTGCGCGAACGCCTGAAGGTGGACGGGATGACAAAAGGCGAGCGCGAGGCTTATTACCGTCATCTGGATAACATCGTCATTTTGCGCAACAATATTTATACGGAACGTGCCGAGGGGCGTGCGGAAGGTCGCATGGAAGGGCGTGCCGAAGGAGAGCATGCCAAGGCTTTGGAGATAGCCCGCAGGTTAAAGGCCATGGGATTGTCCGTGGATGCCATTATCGGTGCCACGGGGTTGTCGGCGGAAGAAATAGAGAAGGCCTGATATCCACTTGTTTCCTAATCAATAAAAACTCCCGGCCACCTTTCACAAGACGGCCGGGACGGATTAACTTATTTCTGGTTTGCTTGCTTGTTTTTTTGCAATTTTTTCGTGATGTATGAACTGTCCCATATCGGATTGTCTTCTGCCCAAGCCCGGGGAAATACTCCGTTCCCGTTGTGCGAGCCTTCCAAACGGATAAGGTATAACTTGTCGTTTTTCCATGCGGCTCCCATATACAATGGGCGGCCGTCGGCTTGGCGAATCCTTATCCCGGTTTCTTCGTATTCCCAGTACACATCGTTGCTTGCCACGTAGACGACATCTTTTTTGAGGTATTTGTGGAAGAGGTCATAAAACAGTTGGTAATCTGCCCGGGTGCATTTAGGGATGATGTACCGGCAGCCCTCCGAAAAAGCCGTCGGGTCGTTGTTATATCCTTTGTTATGTACTACACGTCCGTATGCTCCGTGGAAATGCACTTCTTGTTTGACCGTTTTTCTGCGTGACACGTATTGGTTGAACAGTTTTTCGAGTTCTGCGATGATGGCTTGGTCGGGTATGGCATCATTTTCGGCTTGGGCGAAACGGTTTGTGGTTTGGTAATAGAAAAATACGCCGGTTGGGCTAGCTTCGAGTTTGAGGAAGTCTTGTTGCCCCTGGATGTCGGAACGCAGCGACATGGCGTAGGTTTTCCGCATGATGTCGCCACTGTCTGTTTCTTCTGTGTGCTTGTGCAGGAATGGTGTGGCATCCAACAGGTCGAAGATTTCGGTTATTTTGGGGCGGTGTTCTTCGTAGTCTTCATGGTCTTCGAACCAATACTGTACCCAAAATTGGGCACCGGTCATCCATCTTTGCTCCAAGTAACGCTTGGGAAACATCCGGTCAAGCTCGTGAAATATATGCATGGCTGTTTCATTTTCCCGATAGAACTCTTGGGCACGTACATGGTTTGTGCATACCATGACCGTTGTCACGGCCATGAGCCAGTATTTAATATAAGTTTTCATAATAAGGGTCGATATGTTCATATTGTTTGGAAAATTCGTCCATTCTTCTTTTCTGCTTTTGGAACTCGGCCTGAATGTCGGCCAAGTGTGGCATGGTCTGCTGTCGGGCTGCCGTGTCCGCGTCTTGTAGGGCGGTGTCAGACAGAGGGATTGAGGCCGTTTCGGTGGAGGACGTGCCCTGCCCTGTAGAGAGGGCTGCCCACATTTGTCCTTTGGGGTGGCTTGCGGGGAGGACAATCGTGTCCCGGACTGTGATTATTTTGGCGGTCAACGCAGTGGGTACTGGCTTTTCGATGAATACCGTATCGGTTTTCCACTTTACTTCCGTGAGGATGGTAGGGGGCATGGGGATGGAATTTGTGGGTTGTGTGGCTTCCTTTCGCGAGACGGTGGTACCTAAGAAAAAACATGCGGCTGCGACGGAAGCTGCCGCTATCCACCGTACGGCGATTTGCCTTGTGCGACGTATGCGCTTCGGTAGCATCGGAGGAACGGTCTGTAGGGCAGAGGAGCCGGGAATTTCTTCCAGTGGGCATGACTGCATCCACCTTTCCTGTTCTTCTTCCGTGAAAGAAGGTTCGCCTTCGTCGAACTGGTCGAACATGGTTTTGAAGTCGGCAAAATCCTTGTCGGCATCCGGCGAACGGAAATACTCCGTCAGCAGGGCTTCTTCTTCCAATGAGGTCTTTCCCTCCATATAGAGGTCAAGCCATCGTCTGATGTCTTCTTTATTTGTCGTCATGTTCAATCTCTCCTTACCTTTAGTTGTTCCATCATTTGTTTCCTTGCCCGTGACAATATGGTGCGGACTACGCCTTCCGTTGCTCCGATGATACGGGCTATCTCGCCCATTTCCAGATGTTCCACCTGACGCATGCGGAGCACGGCCCGGTATTTGTCCAGCAGGTTCCGAACGGCCCCGCGCATCCATTCCGCATTTTCGTGGTCTTCCATCATCGCCTGTGCGCTTCGCTGTCCGTCGGGCGCGTCATGCCCCGTCAGGCTTTCGTGCGGATGGGTCTTGAGTCGCCGCAGGCGGTCGATGCAAAGATTACGGGTGACGGTCATACCCATGGGAGAAATGTTCTTTTCCCGGTCGATCCGGTCTCGGACAAGCCAAAGTTTGAGCATGGCTTCTTGTACGATGTCTTCCGCCTCGTCCTCATCAGACAAATAGAAACGCGCGATGTCTACGAGTTTGCCTCGTAGCATGGATGCCGCTATTTCAAATTCTGTCTTTTCCATGAGGTTAATGTTGCAAGGGGCGGAACCGTTTCCGGCAATTAGGACGTGGCCGTTCTTTCCCTTTTTATAAAGAATACGCAGAAGCCGCTCTTTTGTTTCATCGGATGATGTTAAAGAATGTAATAAAAAGGAAGTGGGGGAGGCTGGGCAACAGAATGACAGAAGGAAAACATTTCCCGTATGTAGATATTTAGGAGACAGAAGAACAAAAGAACAGAAGCCTGAAAAACACTTTCCGTAAGGAATCTTATGTCCTTATGTTCTTCTGTCCGAATTATGTCCCCAAAGGAAACATGTCCTTATGTTCTTTTGTCTAAATCATCTTCTCATAAAAAACATGTTCTTCTTTCCGAACCGCATTCCGTATGGAAACAAGAACATTGGTCATTCATTCTCGCTTTCATTCATAAAAGCATGTCCGGCTCGTTCCCGAAAAGTCTCTTGTATTCGCTTTCAAAATTGGGTGTGAAGATTCCTTTTCCCATCGCTTCATGGATTTCCGTCGTGCTCCAGAAACGTCCGCCATCTGTTTCCGCACTGGGATGTATGTCCCCGTCGTAGGTGCAACGGTAGGGGAAGACCAGTTCACGTTCGCGGTCGGATTCAAATACATAGTGGGGGAGACGTTCGGGAGTGAAGCCGGTGAGGCCGAGTTCTTCTTCCGCTTCGCGGCGCAGGGCCATCTCCACGCTTTCGCCCAAGTCCACGTGTCCTCCTACGGCCGTGTCCCATCTCCCCGGTTGGATGTCTTTCCATTGCGGACGCTTTTGCAGGTAAAGTTCGCCCCGGCTGTTGAACACATGCAAGTGCACCACAGGGTGAAGGCATTTGCTGCCATTGTGGCATTCGCCGCGTGTGGCGGCTCCGATGATGTTCCCCTCTTCATCCACGAGGGGAAACATCTCTTCCCAGTTGTCTTTTTGTGTAGCTATCATGAGGTTTCGCGGGATTTAAGGGATGAGCAATGAGCTGTCACCGTAGCTGAGGAAACGGAAATCGTGGGCGAGGGCATAGTCGTAAATCGTGCGCCAATCGCCGTGTACGAAAGCCGAGACGAGTAACAACAGTGTACTTTGCGGTTGGTGGAAATTGGTGACCATCATCCGCACGATATGGTATTCGTATCCGGGAGCTATGATGATTTGCGTACTGGTGTGCAGGGCTGTCAGCTCGTGGCGGTTCAGGTAATCCCATACGTTTTGCAGGGCTTGCATTGTGGTGAGTGCTTCCGGACGTCCGTCGTCGGGGCTTCCGGAAGGGCGTGTCCGGGCGGCATACTCGTAAGGCATCCACTGCGGCACGTGGAGTTCCTCCTCCGATGCGTCGGGATTTCCGTCCAATGCCACACCTATATAATACAGGCTCTCGAGGGTGCGCACCGAAGTCGTGCCCACGGCAATGCATGCGCCGCCGTGCGCCAACAGTTTCTCTATCGTGCTGCGATGCACGCAGATGTATTCCGTGTGCATCTCGTGCCCGGCTATTTCTTCGCTTTTCACCGGTTTGAACGTGCCCGCCCCGACGTGGAGCGTCACTTCCTCGCGGTCGATGCCGTGGGCATCCAAATCGGCCAACACGCGTTCGGTGAAATGGAGTCCGGCCGTGGGGGCAGCCACGCTGCCTTTGATTTTAGAGTACACCGTCTGGTAGGTCGTCTTGTCGCTTTCCTGTGTCTCGCGGTTCAGGTAGGGCGGGATGGGCAGTTCGCCCACGGCTTCCAAAATTTCAGCCCAAGTCGTTTGTTCGTCGTCCCATTCAAAGTCAATCCAGTGGCTGGTGCCGCGATTCTCGCCCCGGGTTGCCTTCAGGGTGATGCTGCGTCCGCCGATTTCCACGGGGCGGGATAAGCTACCGCTTTTCCATTTTTTCAGATTGCCCACAAGGCAAAGCCAACTGCAACGACCGGTTTGTTGGAACATCAGCGCGTAGTCGTGCGGACGGACCGGTTCCAGACAGAATACCTCGATGAGCGCGCCGGTATCTTTGTGGAAATGCAACCGCGCCTGTATGACTTTCGTGTTGTTGAATACCATCAGGGCACCTTGGGGCAAATAGTCCGGCAACGACGTGAACGTGTCCTCGCCCACCGTTCCGTGACGGTACACCAACAGTTTGGATTGATCCCGTTCGGTTAGGGGGAATTTTGCGATACGCTCCTCGGGCAGTTCGTAGTTGAAGTCTTTAATGTGGATATGTTTGGTCTCTTCCATTGGGATTGATAGCTTTTGGGATGCAAAGTTAGGTATATTTACCGAAGTGGAACGGGTGTTTGGGATAAAAAAGCATAAAGGCGGCAGACAGATATTGTACTCCTTGCGCTTTGCTGTATATTTGTCTGCGCGAAGATAGGATGCGGCCCGGCACAGCCCAATCAGAAAATTCCGTTTTCGTTTGCCTCTGCGCCTGTCTTTCGCTATCTTTGCCGGGAATAAAACATGGAAGATATGAAAATCGGAGATAAAGTAAGATTCTTGAGCGAAGTGGGGGGCGGCATCGTGAGCGGCTTCCAAGACAAAGATACGGTATTAGTGCGGGATGAAGACGGTTTCGACATTCCGATGCCCGTGCGTGAGTGTGTCGTGGTAGAGACTGACGATTATAATATTGCCAAGGTGAACACCGGTACGCACGACAAGAAGAAACTCGTAGGAGAGCGGGCGGCCAGACAGTTTCGTGATGAAGATGAGGAAGACGACCGTCCTGTGACATTCGTGCCCAAACCGCAGGAACGCCGGAACGGTGACAAGCTGAACGTTTTTCTGGCTTACGTGCCGATGAATCCTAAAGAAATGACCACCACGTCTTTCGAGGCTTATTTGGTGAACGACAGTAACTATTACGTCACCTTTCTTTACATGAGTGTGGAGGGTACGGGATGGCGCGTACGTTTCCAAGGGACGGTGGAGCCGAACACCAAACTCTTCATGGAGGAATTCGACCGTTCGGTGTTGAACGACATGGAGCGCGTCTGTGTGCAATGTCTGGCCTATAAACAGGAGAAGACTTTTCTGCTCAAACCGGCCGTACAGGTGGAATTGCGGATAGACACTGTGAAGTTCTACAAGTTGTACACGTTCCAACCCTCGGATTTCTTTGAAGAAGATGCCTTGGTGTATGACGTGGTGAAGGATGACGTGCCTGCCCGTACGGTTTTTGTCAATGCAGAACAGTTGCAGGAGGCTTTGCTGAAAAAATCGGCCGACGAGCGTCCGGTACGCCAACCGGCTCGTAAAGCGGAACAACCGAAGAACGGCATCATAGAAATAGATCTGCATATCAGTGAATTGTTGGACAATACAGCGGGGCTTTCCAACAAGGAGATGTTGGACTGCCAGATGAAGGAGTTCCGCCGCGTGATGGACGAGAACCAAAAGAACAAAGGACAGAAAATCGTTTTTATCCATGGTAAGGGAGAAGGTGTGTTGCGCAGCGAACTCTTGAAGGAATTGAAGCGGGTTTATAAGAATTGCACTTATCAGGATGCTTCGTTCCGCGAGTATGGATTCGGGGCTACCATGGTTACGATTCATTGACGTCCAGAGCCTTAAAGGCTCTTAAAAGATGTGTATTTTGTTGGGGTTCTGCATGGAAAGGTGTATTTTTGGCATCGAAATTCATGTCGAACCCTTAAAATTAATATCAAAATAATGATGCGGTGTCTTTGGTCTCTGCTTGTTTTGTGTGCTTTGTTTTGTGTGTCCCCTGTTTCTGCCCAGACGTTATTGTCGGAAGAAATAAAGGAGGATTCAGTCACCGGCCAAGATGTCGTGGAGAAAGCCAAAGAGTTTATCGGAGTGCCTTACCGTTACGGACAAATGAACCCTAAGCGCGGATTTGATTGTTCCGGTTTCACTACTTATGTCTTTAAGTCTTTGGATATCTGTTTGACGCGTTCTTCGCGTTCCCAGTTTAGAGAAGGAGTCAAGATAGACGACCGCCGCGACTTGCAGCAAGGGGATTTGGTGTTTTTCACCGGTACGCGTTCCAAGAAGACCATCGGGCACGTGGGTATAGTGACGGATGTGAATGAAGAAACCGGTGAATTTGAATTCATCCATGCAGGGCGCAAAGGTATTTGCATTAATTCTTCTTCCGACGGCTATTATGACCGGCGATATGTAGGGGCATGCAGGGTGTTGGGGTAATACCTGCCAGATACGAAGAGAGCCGTTTCCGGAGTGCGCAAAAGCATACGGGAACGGCTCTTTTTCGATATAAAGCGGCTGACGGGTCAGAACAAGTCTACCTCTACCGGGCAGTGGTCGGAACCGAAAATTTCGGTGTGTATGGTTGCGCTTTTGAGTTGCGTTTCCAGTCGTTTGGATACTAAGAAATAGTCGATACGCCACCCTGCATTCTTTTCCCGGGCTTTGAAACGGTAAGACCACCATGAGTAGATGCCTTCGCGGTCGGGATAGAAGAAACGGAACGTGTCTGTAAAACCGCTGTCTAACAAGATGCCGAATTTTTCCCGTTCTTCGTCCGTGAAACCTGCGTTTTTACGGTTCGATTTCGGATTTTTCAGGTCGATTTCGCGGTGCGCCACGTTCAAGTCGCCGCAGACGATAACCGATTTCCGGGCATCCAGTTGCAAGAGATAGGTACGGAATGCTTCTTCCCACTTCATACGGTAATCCAAACGTTTCAGCCCGTCCTGCGAGTTGGGCGTGTAGACCGTGACTAAGAAAAAGTCAGGCATTTCAAGCGTGATGACGCGTCCTTCCTTGTCATGTTCCTCCAAGCCGAGGCCGTATGTGACATTGAGCGGGGCATGGCGGCTGAAGATTGCCGTACCGGAATATCCTTTTTTCTCCGCATAGTTCCAGTAGGAGCGGTAGCCTTCAAACTCCAAATCGAGCTGACCTTCCTGCATTTTTGTTTCTTGCAGGCAAAAGAAGTCCGCATCCAAGGCGGCGAAAGACTCTTTAAATCCTTTTTCACAACAGGCTCTCAGGCCGTTGACATTCCATGAGATAAATTTCATAGGCTGTAAATTTGCTGTATTTCTGCTTTTTATTTTCAAAGGTAAGCCTTTTCTTCCGGATGTGCAAACCCCGTCAGAACCGGGCAATGGCTTCTCCTTCCTCTTGAATGTAGAGGAAACGGGTTTGCATTCGTTCCGCTTCCGGACCGAAGGTCATGGCCCTTTCGCGAGCCGGAGGGAAGTGCATCGGGGCAAAATAACGGGTGGGGATATATTGCAACCATTGTCGTGCGCCACGGGCAAAGTCGCTACCCAAACGTGGGTCTACGGGAAACATTACCAGGTCGAAAGCCGTACATTCCTTGCGGATGTTGTTCAGGATAGCCAGAAAGTCGCCTTCCCGTTTTTTGATTTCCTGTGGCGTGGATTCGTCTGCCCAATGCCAGTTGTTCAGGTCGCCTGCGTGGAATATGTCTTTGTCTTCAACATGAACAGCCCAAGATACGCCGGAATCAGTGGAACCGAAAGCATGTACCGTGATGAGGTCGTCGCGGTAGCTTTCTCCCCGTCTCAGGTATGCCGTTACGCCTTCCGTTCCGGCACGTCGCCGACGGTAGATGTCGCGGGAGAGGATGACTTTCTTTTCCCCGTGGGGTACGGGCAGGCTCAGGATTTCCGGATTGAAATGGTCCTGATGGAAATGGCTGGCCAGAAAGTAGACGCGTTTATGCGTTGTGGACAGTGTCCGTTCCACGATACTGTTGTCGGCATCCCGCCAGAAATCAAAAATCAGGATGACCGATACTCCTTCGAGCATGAAGCCGCTGTGGTAGATATAAGTGAGTGTCATTGGATTTTATAGTTTATCTGGGGCCGGAATGACCTTCCATTCCAACACGCCGCCCGACTCACCTTTTTGAAGTTGCGCGGCGATTTTCAGTCCGGTGGTCTTTACCGGTTTGAAGTCGAGACGGTTGTAGGCGTCCTTGGTCGTGGTGTACGGCGTAGTGGCTTCCACTTCTTTCCAACTGTCACCTTCTTTATAATAGAGTCTCCACGAGGCGGGTACACGGAAGTTACCGTCGTAATGGTCGAAGTCCAGCCAGTACACTTCTACACCCGATACGGTGTAAGCTTGATCGAAGTCGTAGGCCAACGTTTCTTTCGTGCCGCGCTTGAGCCACCAGTAATGGTAAGGTTTGGACGTGTCCGACGAACGTTTCGGTTCCCATTGGTCGTTTACGCCCCAAGCCCAACCTTCCGTGGCGGCAGATTCGGGAGCGTCTTTTTGGAGAGGGGCTTGAATCGTCAGCGTACGTGCCCGGCTGGCGATGGTCGGCAAAGGTTCGGGACGGGCATATTCCGGCGATGTGGGAATCCATACGGCCATTTGTGCCGCGCCACGGTTGTTCCATACGGAATAAGGAATGGCTTTGAACGGTACGTCCGTCGTCTTTCCGCCACGTCCGACGGCTTGGGCCGTGCCTTCCAACGTGACGATACCGTTAAGCATATCCGGGGCGTAAGTGGCGGAAATCATCGTCCCGGTAGGAATGAATTTGTTGAAAATCAAACTGTCCGGCTGGTCTTTGTCTTCGATGCAGTAGACAATGGGGCCTCGTTCGATGGCGGCTTTTCCCCGGTCGTCTTCCACTTCGCCACGGGCTTCCACCCGGCGTATGTCCATCGGGAAATCCAGTTGCACCGTGTCGCCTTTCTTCCATTTCCGCAAGATGACGGCGTAACCGTTTTCCACACGGAACTCCGCGTCCTTGCCGTTGACTTGTATGGTGTAGCCCTTTCCTTTTCCGGTGTAGTGATACAGGTCGGTCGGTATCGGACGGTCTTGTGCCCATCCCGGGATGCGGCATCGCAGGGCAAAGGTCTGCTTCTTTTCAGGATGTACGGTCATGCGGATTTTTCCGTCCCATGGATAATCCGTTGTCTGGCGGATTTCTATTTTGTTTTGGGAAGTAGAGAGATGGGCCGTACTTTGTATATATAGGTTGACGAAGACGTCCTTGCCTTGTGTGGCATACATGTAATTAGGAACGGAAGCCATGAAACGGGTGACATTGCCCGGACAGCAGGCACAACCGAACCAGGCCTGCCGTTCGTGCTGCCCCATGCTTTCCAAAGGATTGTCGTAGAAGAAGCGGTCGCCGCTAAGTGACACGCCCGAAATGACCCCATTGTAGAGAGCACGTTCCAATACATCCTCGTATCGGGAGTCGCCCGTGGCAAGGAACATGCGGTGGTTCCAGTACACGTTGGCGATGGAGGCGCAAGTTTCGCAATAGGCCGTATGGTTGTTCAATTCATAATCCGGGCCGAAGCCTTCGCCTTGGGCACGGGAGCCGATACCGCCGGTGAGGTACAATTTGCGTCCGGCCATGTTTTCCCAAATGCGCGTAAGGGCATGGAAATAAGCCGTGTCGCCGGTCAGTGCGGCCACGTCGGCCACGCCGGAATACAGGTAACCGGCCCGCACGGCATGCCCCACTATTTCATTTTGTTCGAGAATGGGTTTGTGGTCTTGGCTGTATGCACTGGGGGCATGTCCGTCGGTGCATCGTCCCGTTTCTTCCACGAAATACCGGGCCGTGCGGAGGTATTCTTCTTTTCCGGTGACTTTGTATAGCTTGGCCAAAGCCATTTCCACGATGGGATGCCCCGAAGGCACATGTTTCTGTCCTTCGTCGGGACCGAATACCCGGCATACCAAATCGGCGTTTTTGATAGCCACGTCCAATAGGGAACGTTTGCCCGTGGCACGATAGTGGGCTACGGCAGCTTCATAAAGATGTCCTGAATTGTAAAGTTCGTGGCTGTTGATTTTCTCCCAACGGTGTGTCCCCCACCAACCCGAAAGACGGGTACAGCGGTTGGTCACACAAGTGGTCAGGTAACCGTCGGATTCCTGTGCGGCGGCTATCAGTGCGATGACGCTGTCCAGATAGGCATCCAGTCGTGCATCGTATTTCACGGCCAAAGAGTAAGACGCTCCTTCGATGATTTTATATGGGTCGGTGTCGTCGAACGAAAAGTCGCCCCGGTGTTCGCCTTCTTTTAGTCCGCCTGCGATGGCGAAGTTGTCGAAACGGCCGTTTTTCTCGCACTCCCGGAAGGCCGAGGGAATGGACACCGTGCGGTTCGTCTCGATGCGCGGCGACCAGAACGCGTCCTGGATACGTACTTGGGTGAACGGTACTTCCATGATTTGTGCCGTGTTTTGCCCGTGGATGGCAATGGAAAAAGCAGCGGTACAGAAAGTCCATGCGGTTCGTTTCAAGAATAAGATTTTGTTTCTCATGGGTTAATAATTCTATGGTTTCATGCTGCAAAGATAATTAGTTTTGCTAACTTTGCCGTGAAATCAATATTTTTATTTTTTACCTACCATGAAGAAAAAATTGCTGACTGCTATTTTCGTGTCTTCCTTGTGTGGAAGCATGCAGGCGCAAGATGCGCCCCACGGTTATCCTTATTCTCCCGTACCTTTCACGTCCGTCAAGGTGACGGATTCCTTTTGGGGGCAACGCTTGAAGGCAAGCCGTGAGGTTACCATCCCTTTGGCCTTCAGTAAATGTGAAGAGAGCGGCCGATATGAAAACTTTGTCAAGGCGGCCCATCCGAGCGAAAATTACAAGGTGGAAGGTCTTCCGTTCGACGATACGGACGTGTACAAGACGATAGAAGGCGCAAGCTACTTGCTGCAGACCTATCCGGACAAGAAGCTGAAGTCGTATATCGACAGCGTGTTGACCATTGTGGCGGCAGCGCAGGAGCCGGACGGCTATCTGTACACGAGCCGCACGATGAATCCCAAGCGTCCTCATGACTGGTCGGGAAGCCGACGTTGGGAAAAAGTGGAGGACTTGAGCCACGAGTTTTATAACCTCGGCCACATGGTGGAGGGTGCCATCGCGCATTACCAAGCCACGGGAAAACGGAACTTTCTGGATATTGCCATCCGTTATGCCGACTGCGTGTGTCGTGAAATCGGCCCGGGGGAAGGGCAACAGGTTCTTGTGCCCGGCCATCAGATAGCCGAAATGGCCTTGGCCAAACTCTATATCGTGACGGGCGACCAGAAGTATCTGGACGAGGCGAAGTTCTTCCTCGACCAACGCGGCCACACTTCTCGGCGCGACGCTTACAGCCAGGCGCACAAGCCCGTGGTGGAGCAGGATGAGGCCGTGGGGCATGCCGTGCGGGCCACTTACATGTATGCCGGGATGGCCGATGTGGCAGCCCTCACGGGCGATACGGCTTACATCCATGCCATCGACCGGATTTGGGACAATATCGTGAGCAAGAAGTATTACATCACCGGCGGTATCGGGGCTACGGCCAACGGCGAGGCTTTCGGTGCGAATTATGAACTGCCCAACATGTCGGCTTATTGCGAGACGTGCGCGGCCATCGGCAACGTCTACGTTAACTACCGTTTGTTTCTCCTGCACGGGGAATCCAAATATTATGATGTATTGGAACGTACCTTATATAATGGGCTGATTTCGGGCGTTTCGCTGGACGGCGGCGGTTTCTTCTATCCCAATCCCTTGGAGAGCCGGGGGCAGCATCAGCGTCAGCCTTGGTTCGGTTGTGCCTGTTGTCCGTCCAATATTTGCCGTTTCATCCCTTCCTTGCCCGGTTATGTATATGCCGTGAAGGATAAGGACGTATATGTCAACCTGTTCATGTCCAACGAAGCTAACCTTGAGGTGGGCAAGAAGAGTGTCGTCTTGGAGCAACAGACCCGTTATCCTTGGGATGGCGACGTGGCCGTGAGCGTGAAGAAGAACAAGGTCGGTGCGTTTGCCATGAAAATCCGCATCCCCGGTTGGGTGCGCGGACAAGTCGTACCGAGCGATTTGTACCGTTACAGCGACGGCAAGCGTCTGGGATACAGTGTGAAAGTGAACGGCCAACCGGTGGAAAGCGAATTGCAAGACGGTTATTTCACGATAGAACGCCGGTGGAAGAAGGGCGACAAAGTGGAAGTGCATTTCGATATGGAACCTCGCGTGGTGAAAGCACATGCCAAAGTGGAGGCCGACCGCGGGCGTGTGGCTGTGGAGCGCGGTCCGTTGGTGTACTGCGCCGAGTGGCCCGACAATGATTTCGACATCATGAGTGTGTTGGTGAACCGCCGCCCGCAGTTCGAGACGGTAGAGAAACCGGACCTGCTTTGCGGCCTGACGGAAATCAAGACCGGTGCGCAGGTGTTGGGCTATGATGCCGAAGGCCGCCTGACGGCTTCGGATGTCGAACTGACGCTTATTCCTTATTATGCTTGGGCGCATCGTGGTTCCGGCAACATGATGGTATGGCTGCCGCAGGAGGTGAGCGCGACAAGCCCGTCCATGTCGGCCACGTTGGCCTCGGAGAGCCGTGTGGATGCTTCGCACAAGACTACGGCCTTGTCTGCCATTAACGACCGTTTGGTTCCGGTGGACGAAAACGACCGTTCCATGGCCTACTATCATTGGTGGCCCATGAAGAATTCCACGGAGTGGATTACTTACGAGTTCCCGAAACCGTCCAAAGTGTCTTCCTCCACCGTATATTGGTTCGACGATGAGCCGTGGGGAGGTTGCCGCGTGCCTCAAAGTTGGAAACTGTATTACAAGGACGAACAGGGCGGTTGGACACCGGTGTCGGCAGCCGGTACGTACGGGACGAAAAAAGGCGTGCCCAACACGGTGGAATTCACACTGGTGCAGACTACGGCCATGAAGCTGGAAGTCGTGTTGCCAAAGGACAATTCGGCCGGTGTTTTCGAGTGGGAAGTCGAGTGAGATATAGGAATGTAGAAGAGAGTGTGCCGCAAGAGATGTATTTCTTTTCGGCACACTTTTATTTTTGCCCCGTCGTCTTATGTCCGTTTCGTGAATATCCCGGGGAGCAGGGGCATGGCTCCTTTTTGCGTACATACGTAAGCCGAAACGTCTACTGCGAGGCGGTGTGCTTCGCGGACGGTTCCGCCGGAAAGGATGGCGGCCGTGAAGGCGGCTGTGAAGGAGTCGCCTGCGCCTACGGTGTCGGCCACTTCCACTTTCGGGGTGTCTCGATAGGATGTTTCTTCCGGGGTGAATACGAAACTGCCTCGTGCGCCGCAGGTGAGAATCAAAGCCTTCAGCGCGTATCGCTTCAGCAGCGTCCTGCATCTTTCTTCCTGGCCCGTGCCGGGCAAGGCGAACAGCCGTGTCACGATGTCGAGTTCTTCATCGTTGATTTTAAGAACGTTGCACTTTTGCAGACTGGTGGAGATAATCTCCTGTGTGTAGAAACCTTGCCGGAGGTTGATGTCGAATATCTTGTATTGCTCGTCCCCGTCCGGCATGGTGTCAAGAAACCGGTGGATGGTGGAGCGTGAGGCGGGATGCCGTTGGGCCAGCGAACCGAAACATACGGCTTGCGTCTGGCGGGCCAGTTCTGCCGTTTGCGGCGTGAAGGGAATATGGTCCCAAGCCACGTCTTCCCGGATGTTGTAGCAGGGGATGCCCTTTTCGTCCACTTCCACCTCTACGCTTCCTGTGGGGAAGTCCGTTTTCTCGATAAGTCCTTTCAGCGATTTGTCCCGTAAGTTCTCCAATAGCTCGCTCCCCGCCGTGTCCTTTCCCACGGCACTCACGACCCGGCTGTCTATTCCGAATTGCGAGATGTGGTAGGCGAAATTGGCCGGTGCGCCTCCTATCTTCTTGCCTTCGGGCAGCATGTCCCACAAGGCTTCTCCCATGCCCGTTACGATGGATTGTTTCATGATGATGCGGTTTGATGGTTTGTTTCTTGTGTATGCCGACAGCGGTCCCAGTACAGTCCGGTGGCATGACGGTACAAATATACCACTTTTTATGCAGTGGCACGACATGGGCAAAGTGTCAAAATGTTAAATCCGGTTGTCCGAGAATCCATTATTTCCGTGCGGGAAAGGGAGGGGGTGAAAATAACGGATTCTCGTGCGGCGGTTTTTTATCGTTTTGTAACGAAAGAAGGTCCTGTCCCGTTCTTTTGTCGGCCGTGCCGGGGGATTGTGCGTACGGTTTTACGGTCGGGAAAGCGGCAAGCCTGTTTCGTTGTCATTCTGCTTTCTGTTTTTGGAGATGTTTCCGTTTCAATTAGAGGTAAAAAGACGGTTTACGGCTTATTTTTATTTCCTTTTCCAACGATTTATGGTATGGTTGGCGTAGGACTTGCTTTCATTGTGCGCCGACCGTAAAACCGTTCGCTTCCGATTGATTTACCGTTTGGCTGAGACTGAGTGTATGATATACGGTATATATGCAGGATTGGGTGTGTGTTTTGCATAAATATTCAGGTCTGGGGCTACGGATTTGCCTCGGATGAGGTTTTCTGTGCCCCGTTTTTGGGTGTTTTTGTTGTCTTTCTGATTGTTTTTTCTTTCTTTTCCTGTCTTTCTGTCGGGCCTGGGGGTACGGTTTTCAAGGCGACTGTAACCGGATGGGACGACGGTCCTTCCTGTTCCGTCTTACGGTGATTTGTCCTGTAGGTATGGGTATTCGCTTTTGCCGTGACGGGCTTGTCCGGTCCGTCCTGTGTCATTGTTCCCATAAGCAGCCCATGAAAAATCCTCCTTTGTCTGCCGGGCAGCCGTGATGTTGCAGGGTGGGGGCTTGCGGGGGCGGCTGTGTCCGGGCCTATGTGCACGGTGGCGGTTAAGTACCGCTTTGTTTCGGTGGATGCCTGATCGTTTTCCGTTTTCAGTTCCGGGCGGTCTTTTTGTCCGTCGTCCGTCGTTTCCCTTCCGTTTTCGGCCTTCCTTTCCCGGTCTTCCCTTCCGGATAGTTATTTCTCTTGTTTTCAGTCAACCGGTGGGTGCTCCGTCCTTTCCCTGTCTTCCCGGTTTCCACCTTATATATATGAGGTGTTTTCATGTGTGGCTTCTTGTGCGTCTTCCATGCTTTCCTTGTGTGCGTCTTCTGTCCAGTAGTATCCACCTTTCCTTGCCCCCCGTGCCTCCTCCTTTTTTACGGCCTTTGCCCTTCCCTTTTATCTTTCCTTTGTGTACGGCTCCTGACACATGCCCTATATTTTCCTTGCGTGCCTTTCGTCCCGGTACTTCTTCCTCTTTGTCGTCCTTTCTGCCCTTCTTTCTCCGTCCTTGGGCTTTCCGTTCCCTTTGTGCTTTTTCTGTGTTTTCTTTGTGCGTGTTTTCAGCCTCGTTGCCCCCGTCTTCCCTGTGCCATTCCCCCTTTTCCCCGCCGCCTTTTCCTCCTCTTTCTCCTTCGTTCCCGCGTTTTCCTTCCCCTTTTCTCCTTTTCTTTTGTCTCCTTCTTCTTCCATCTATAAAAAAGTTCCCTCTTAAATCGTGCATGATTTCGAGTGTTAAATATATGTTTTACAGCATATTCCTTGTTTGTTTGGGGAAGTTTTTCTAAATTTGCAGGAGTTTCCGCTTGAAAAAAAGTGGTTATAATATTTGGCAGTTACTGGAAAAGTGTCTACCTTTGCACTCGCTTTCAGGAAGCAAGGCCTTTTGGGTTTGTGCGGAGCGGGAGTGTAACAATAGAAAGAGTTCATTGAAAGTCTTACATAAAGAGAGAAAGTAGTACAAGAGCTTGGATGTTTTTTGGGGAGGACGTTGTTCTTCTTAGAGGTCATTCAAGGGTAAAAAAGAAACGAACCGTCATGATTCCCGTGTATGCTGGCCATATACGGGGGTGTGAAAAGAAACGAGAAAAACGGGTAAGTTCAGGGAGTCCGGAAACAGAACAGATGCCTTTCCCTTATGGGTGAAGGTTAAAGATATTCTACAATGAAGAGTTTGATCCTGGCTCAGGATGAACGCTAGCTACAGGCTTAACACATGCAAGTCGAGGGGCAGCATGGACCCAGCTTTGCTGGGTTTGATGGCGACCGGCGCACGGGTGAGTAACGCGTATCCAACCTGCCCTTTACTCCGGGATAGTCTCCTGAAAGGGAGTTTAATACCGGATGTGTTTGTCTTTCCGCATGGGAGCGACAAATAAAGATTAATTGGTAAAGGATGGGGATGCGTCCCATTAGCTTGTTGGCGGGGTAACGGCCCACCAAGGCGACGATGGGTAGGGGTTCTGAGAGGAAGGTCCCCCACATTGGAACTGAGACACGGTCCAAACTCCTACGGGAGGCAGCAGTGAGGAATATTGGTCAATGGGCGAGAGCCTGAACCAGCCAAGTAGCGTGCAGGACGACGGCCCTATGGGTTGTAAACCGCTTTTGATTGGGAACAAAGAGCGCCACGTGTGGTGTGTTGCGTGTACCTTTCGAATAAGCATCGGCTAATTCCGTGCCAGCAGCCGCGGTAATACGGAAGATGCGAGCGTTATCCGGATTTATTGGGTTTAAAGGGAGCGTAGGCGGGCTTTTAAGTCAGCGGTCAAATGTCGTGGCTCAACCATGTCAAGCCGTTGAAACTGTAAGCCTTGAGTCTGCACAGGGCACATGGAATTCGTGGTGTAGCGGTGAAATGCTTAGATATCACGAAGAACTCCGATCGCGAAGGCATTGTGCCGGGGCATAACTGACGCTGAGGCTCGAAAGTGCGGGTATCAAACAGGATTAGATACCCTGGTAGTCCGCACGGTAAACGATGAATGCTCGCTATGGGCGATATATTGTCCGTGGCCAAGCGAAAGCGTTAAGCATTCCACCTGGGGAGTACGCCGGCAACGGTGAAACTCAAAGGAATTGACGGGGGC
>ENA-OYXV01000640-OYXV01000640.1-human-gut-metagenome-genome-assembly--contig:-NODE-640-length-21510-cov-5.505849_pt1 | contig 21510 bp, 17 predicted proteins | sample MGYA00244846_ERZ653424 | MGnify/ENA primary metagenome ERZ653424 (study PRJEB26926, sample SAMN06165108) | human gut metagenome | biome: ENVO:00009003; feature: ENVO:2100002; material: ENVO:00002003...
ATCTACACGCGTAAGATCGTCGGCAGCGTCAGATGTGTATAAGAGACAGATAAAGTACCTAAGAAATATGCCGGACTGGACGGAACAGAGCTTGCCATTTCTGAATCCCAGGAAAGAATGGCAGTTGTGGTATCTCCAGATAAGGTCGAGGAGTTCCTTGGCTATGCGGCTGAAGAGAATCTGGAGGCAGTTCCCGTAGCAGTCGTAACAAAGGAGCCAAGACTGGTACTGAAATGGAGAGGCAGAGAGATCGTCAATATTGCGAGAGCCTTCCTTGATACAAACGGTGCCCACCAGGAAACTGATGTGGTAGTGAATATTCCCTCAAAGGAAGACAATTATCTGAAGAAAACAGCTCTTCCTGCTGTAGCCAGGGCACTGGAAGAGGGTGATATTAAGACAGCTTTTGAAGAAACCTTAAGGGATCTGAACGTGTGCTCCCAGAAGGGACTTGTGGAAATGTTTGACTCGTCCATCGGAGCTGCCAGTGTGCTGATGCCCTATGGTGGTAAATATCAGCTGACAGAAACACAGGTCATGGTAGCCAAGCTTCCTTCCCTGAAGGGCAAGACAGATACCGTTACCATGATGAGTTACGGCTTTGATCCTTATCTTTCTTCATGGAGTCCTTACCACGGTGCAGTGTATGCAGTGACACAGTCCCTTGCAAAGATCGTGGCAGGAGGCGGAGATTACAGCAAGGTCCGCTTTACCTTCCAGGAATATTTCCGCAGGATGACTGCAGACCCTGAGCGTTGGAGCCAGCCCTTTGCAGCACTGCTTGGTGCCTATGATGCACAGATCGGATATGGACTTCCCTCTATCGGCGGCAAGGACAGTATGTCTGGTACCTTTAACGATATTGATGTACCGCCCACATTGGTGTCCTTTGCAGTGGATGTGGCTAAGAATAAAGAGATCATTACACCGGAATTAAAACAGGCGGGAGACGTACTGGTACAGCTCTGGTTTGATAAGGATGAATATGATATTCCTGTATATGCACATGTAATGGAAATGTTCAGTTTTATTACAGAGCTGATGAGAGAAGGAAAAGTAAAGGCTGCCTATGCACTTGACAGTGCAGGACTTGTTGCCGGTGTCAGCAAGATGGCCTTTGGTAATAAGCTTGGTGTTTCCTACTCAGAAGATATTAAGGAAGGCGATCTTTTTGAAAACTGTCTTGGTGATATCGTGCTGGAAATGTCAGAAGAGGATGCAAAGGCACTGGATGCTGAGGATCTGAACTACAGGATCGTAGCGAAAGTAACAGAAGAGCCGGTATTTACTTATAAGGATGTGAAGCTGACGGTAGAGGAAGCGCTTGCTGATTGGAAGGCACCACTTGATAAGGTATTTCCTTATAAGGCAGAAAAGGGAACAGATAAGGTGGCTTCAGAACCTTATCATACAGACAGTATTTATGTATGTAAAAATAAAGTAGCAAAGCCGACTGTATTTATCCCGGTATTCCCCGGAACCAACTGCGAATATGACAGTGCAAGGGCATTTGAAAGAGCCGGTGCGAAGGTGATCACCAGAGTATTCCGCAATCTTTCCGCAGAAGATATCCGTTCTTCTGTAGAAGCCTTTGAAAGGGATATTGACAAGGCACAGATCATCATGTTCCCCGGTGGTTTTTCAGCCGGTGATGAACCGGATGGAAGTGCCAAGTTCTTTGCAACAGCTTTCCAGAATGCAAAGATCAAAGAAGCGGTTATGAGGCTTCTGAATGAGAGGGATGGTCTTGCACTTGGTATCTGTAACGGATTCCAGGCACTGATCAAGCTGGGACTGGTTCCCTATGGTGAGATTACCGGTCAGAAGGAGGATTCCCCGACACTGACCTTCAATACCATTAACCGTCACATTTCCAAGATGGTTTATACCAGAGTGGTATCTGACAAGTCACCCTGGCTGCAGGGTGCAGAAAACGGTGGTGTTTATGTGACTCCCGCCTCTCACGGAGAGGGACGCTTCGTAGCACCGAAGGAGTGGATCGACAAGCTCTTTGCAAATGGCCAGGTAGCGACCCAGTACTGTGATCCGGAAGGCAATGTTTCCATGGATGAAGAGTGGAATGTCAACGGTTCCTATGCAGCCATTGAGGGTATCACCTCGCCGGACGGCAGATGCTTTGGTAAGATGGCACATGTAGAGAGAAGAGATAAAGGTGTTGCCATTAATATTTACGGAGAGCAGGATCTGAAGATCTTTGAATCCGGTGTTCACTATTTCAAATAAAAGAATGGAAAATGGGGGCTGTCGCACTAATACTTAGTGCGACAGCCCCACTTTTGTGTATAAAAATAAAATGGGGGGACAATTAATTGATTGCCGAAACAGAATAAGATAAGTATAATGGCAGTACAAAGAGAAAGACGGAAGTGTAAAAGGAGACCATATGAAAAAGAGAAGTTACTACGTGATACTGTTTGGATTGACGGCACTGCTTCTTTCCAGCTGCGGGAAAAATGCAACAGGTGGAGCAGAAAGCAGTGAAGCAGGAACCGAAGCAGCAGGCGAAGAGAAGAATACAGGCACGGAAGGCTCAGAGGAAACTAAGCAGGAAGAAAAAGATGCAGCAGGCGGTGAATCAGAAGATGGGACAGCGAGCGGAGGAAAAGCCGGATCAGTGACTGGAAGTGCAGTCATTCCCCTGTTTGTGGATTACGATTATGAATCCGTATATAGTGATAGTACCTATAAACAACTGATCAGTACCGAAATTCCGAAAGTCATTGTGCTGGACGACCAGCATGAGGCCCTTCAGAAAACGCTGGATACGTGGAATCAGGAAATTTATGACGACCAGATGGCAGAGTATACGGAAGCAAAGAATGACTGGATGGATATATGGGAAAATGCTGGAGAAGATACTTATGCGCAGGATCTGACCGTTGAGGGAAGCATCAACTTTTTTCGGACAGATGAGAAGTTAATAAGTCTTTATTATAATGAATATCTCTGGCTTGGCGGTGCACATCCTTCTACATTTGGAAGGACACTAAATGCAGATCCTTTAACAGGGAAAATACTGACCCTGAGGGATATTGCAGCAGATTATGACAGTCTGTATGAAAGGATCGCAGAGAAGCTTGCTGAGATTAATGAGGAAAGTGGCCTTTATGAAGGGTATGAGGATACTCTGAACAGTATTTTTTATGAAGAGAACAGTGACTATGGGGAGCCGTTATTTACAGTTTCTGCGGATGGAGTGACAGTTTATTTTAATATGTATACGCTGGCACCTTATGCAGCAGGTGCACAGCAGCTTGATTTCCCTTTTGCAGAGTATGGGGATCTGTTTCTGGAAGAATACCAGAAGAAGCAGAAGGACAGTGCTGTGGCACTTGAGGAGGAAGAACAGATCAGTATCGATCCTGACGGGGATGGAACAGAGAAAGAGTTTTATTACAGGGCTGACAGAGATGAGGATGGCTATGCCACCTCCTTTATCATCAGCTATGACGGACAGGAATATGATACGGTAACGCTGAAGGGAACAGAAGATTATATCAGCAGCTACCAGTCTTATGGTTATGTGATCCGCAGCGAAGATGGAAGATATTTTCTGTATCTGCAGAATTTTGGAGAGGGAGATCAGTCCTATCTGCAGGTGTTTGCCCTGACAGAGGACGGACCTGTATTTGTGGGAGCAGAAGGGCTTTCCATGAATGGACAGGAAAGGACGGAACTGGATCCGGACAGCTTCCTCATGAGCAGCCGGTTTGATATCCTCGGTACTTACAGTGCTTTTAAAACCTTCCATACAGGAGAGGATGGCATGCCTGAAACAGAAGATGAACTGTGGACAATAACAGCAGCCTATACAGACTGGAAGATAGAACTGACATCTATGGTTGACCTGCAGCTTCCGGTGAGAGAAAAAGGAACAGAAAGAGGAAGCGGCCGGGAAGAAACAGTTCCCGCAGGAAGTACTTTTATACTGATGAAAACAGATGGCGTAAATTATGTGGAAGCAGCTCTTCCAGATGGCAGGATCTGTGAATTTACCCTGGAGGCTCCAGAAGAGGATGGATGGGTATGGAAACTGAATGGCGAAGATATTGAGGAGTGCTTTACGTATATTCCCTATGCCGGCTGACATAACGGTAAGCTCCAGTATGGCTGAAAGTATGAAAAATGTCAGTTGAAGCAGGGGAAACCTTATGCTATAATAAATCGATTATGGATTTTTGGACAAAGGAAGGGAGACGGATACTTATATGAAGGCATTTTTAATCCTGGAAGACGGCACCGTTTTTGAAGGAACGCATATCGGCGCAGTCAGGGAAGTGATCAGTGAAATAGTATTCAATACATCAATGGCGGGGTATCTGGAGGTTCTGACAGATCCTTCGTATGCCGGTCAGGCAGTGTGCATGACGTATCCTCTGATTGGAAATTACGGGGTATGCCTGGAAGACATGGAATCAGTACAGGCATGGCCGGATGGATTTATTGTCAGGGAATTATCAAGGATCCCCAGTAATTTCCGAAAGGATATCACGATTCAGGAATTCCTGGAGCAGCAGAATATTCCCGGTATTGCAGGAATTGATACCAGAGCCCTTACGAAGATCCTCCGTGAAAAGGGTACTATGAATGGCATGATCACTACAGATGAAGCCTATGACCTTAACACAGTTCTCCCTAGGTTAAAAGAATATACCACCGGCAAGGTAGTGGAAAAGGTAACCTGCAAGGAAAAATATGTGATCAAAGGATCCAGAGATCTTGCAGAAAACGGAGCGATTTCCGGAAGCGCCAGATTTGATAAGGAAGCTTATGAAGCCGGCGAAAGAGAAATGCGCCCCAGTATCGTAAAGGAATTAAACGGTATTGGCAAGAAGGTAGCCCTTCTTGATCTTGGCGCCAAGAAGAATATCGCACACTCCCTGGCACAGCGTGGCTGTGATGTGACCGTATATCCGGCACTGACCAGTGCAGAGGAGATCCTGAATGACCATCCGGACGGCATTATGCTGAGCAACGGCCCGGGAGACCCCAAGGAATGTACCTCTATTATTAAAGAAATTAAAAAGCTGTATGATTCAGATGTGCCGATCTTTGCAATCTGCCTCGGACATCAGCTCATGGCGCTGGCTACCGGAGCCGATACCTTCAAGATGAAGTACGGACATCGTGGCGGTAACCATCCTGTGAAGGATCTGGAGACCGGAAGAGTATATATTTCTTCTCAGAACCACGGCTATGTAGTAGATATGGACAAGCTGGATCCTGCTGTGGCAGTACCCGCTTTTATCAATGTAAATGATGGAACCAATGAAGGATTAAAATATACGGGAAAGAACATCTTCACCGTACAGTATCATCCGGAGGCATGCCCGGGTCCTCAGGATTCCGGCTATCTGTTTGACAGATTTATCAAGATGATGGAGGTTAACAAAGATGCCTAAGAATCCTAATGTAAAGCGAGTTATGGTAATCGGCTCCGGCCCTATTGTGATTGGTCAGGCAGCAGAGTTTGACTATGCAGGAACCCAGGCCTGTCGTTCCCTGAAGGAAGAGGGTATAGAGGTAATCCTGGTCAATTCCAACCCGGCAACGATCATGACAGATAAGGATATTGCAGATAAGGTTTATATTGAGCCTTTAACAGCACGTGTCCTCGAGCAGATCATTGAAAAAGAAAAACCGGACAGCATCCTGCCTACGCTTGGCGGACAGGCCGGACTGAATCTTGGTATGGAGCTTGCAGAAAGCGGGTTCCTTGCTTCCCATGGGGTAAAGCTCCTCGGAACTACAGCAGCTACCATCAAGAAGGCGGAGGACCGTCAGGAATTCAAGGATACCATGGAAAAGATCGGAGAGCCCTGTGCGGCATCCAAGGTTGTTGAGAGTGTGGAGGATGGTGTTGCCTTCACAAAGACCATCGGTTATCCGGTAGTACTGCGTCCTGCCTATACTCTTGGCGGAAGCGGCGGTGGAATCGCCCATAATCAGGCAGAGCTGGAGACCATTCTGGAGAACGGACTGCGTCTTTCCAGAGTAGGACAGGTGCTGGTAGAAAGATGTATCGCAGGCTGGAAAGAAATCGAATACGAAGTAATGCGTGACAGCGCAGGAAACTGCATCACCGTCTGCAATATGGAAAATATCGACCCGGTTGGTGTCCATACCGGAGACAGTATCGTAGTGGCGCCCTCCCAGACCCTTTCTGACAAGGAATACCAGATGCTCAGAACCGCAGCCCTCAATATCATTGATGAGCTGCAGATCACCGGTGGATGTAATGTGCAGTTTGCCCTGCATCCGACCAGCTTTGAGTACTGTGTTATCGAGGTAAACCCCAGAGTAAGCCGTTCTTCTGCTCTTGCAAGTAAGGCAACCGGTTATCCGATCGCCAAGGTGGCAGCGAAGATCGCCCTCGGTTATACATTGGATGAGATCAAGAATGCAATTACAGGAAAGACCTATGCAAGCTTTGAGCCTACACTGGATTATTGTGTAGTGAAGCTGCCGAGACTTCCTTTTGACAAGTTTATTACAGCAAAGAGAACACTGACCACACAGATGAAGGCTACCGGAGAGGTTATGAGTATCTGCCATAACTTTGAAGGAGCCCTGATGAAGGCTATCCGTTCCCTGGAGCAGCATGTGGACTGTCTGCTCAGCTATGATTTTTCTGCCCTGAACAGGGAAGAGCTGCTGGAGCGGCTGAAGATCGTAGACGATCAGAGAATTTACGTGATCGCAGAGGCGCTCCGTAAGGGGATCGATTATGATGCCATCCATGAGGTCACTATGATCGATGAGTGGTTCATTGACAAGCTGGCAATCCTGGTAGAGATGGAAAATGCCCTGAAGGAGGGCCCGCTTACTGTAGATATCCTGAAGGAAGCCAAGAGGCTGGAGTTCCCGGATAATGTCATCAGCAGACTGACCGGCAGACCGGAAGAAGAGATCAAAAAGCTGCGTTATGATAATGGCATCGTAGCAGTTTACAAGATGGTAGATACCTGTGCAGCCGAGTTTGAGGCAAGCACACCTTACTATTATTCAGTATATGGCGGTGAGAATGAAGCCGTAGAGACCAACCCGAAGAAGAAGGTGCTGGTACTTGGCTCAGGACCAATCCGTATCGGACAGGGTATTGAGTTTGACTACTGTTCTGTCCATGCTACCTGGGCCTTTGCAAAGGCCGGCTATGAAACAGTGATCATTAATAACAATCCGGAAACAGTAAGTACAGACTTTGATATCGCGGATAAGCTGTATTTTGAACCTCTGACACCGGAAGATGTGGAAAGTATCGTCAATTTGGAAAAGCCGGATGGAGCTGTTGTACAGTTTGGTGGACAGACAGCGATCAAGCTGACAGAAAGCCTGATGAAGATGGGAGTTCCGATCCTGGGAACCAAGGCAGAGGATGTAGATGCGGCAGAGGACAGAGAGCTGTTTGACAAGATCCTTGAGCAGACAGAGATCCCAAGAGCTGCAGGTGGTACAGTTTATACTGCAGAGGAGGCCAAGGCGGTAGCCAACAGGCTGGGTTATCCTGTACTGGTAAGACCTTCTTACGTGCTTGGCGGACAGGGCATGCAGATCGCCATTTCCGATGAAGAAATAGAAGAATTTATGAACATTATCAACCGGATCGCACAGGATCACCCGATCCTGGTAGATAAGTATCTGCAGGGCAAGGAGATCGAGGTTGATGCGGTATGTGATGGAGAAGATATCCTGATTCCAGGTATCATGGAGCATATTGAAAGAACAGGTGTCCATTCCGGTGACAGTATTTCTGTATATCCGGCACCGACCATTACAGCTGCAGTGAAGGAAAAGATTGCAGAGTACACCAGAAGACTGGCAAAGGCACTGCATGTAAAGGGACTCATCAATATCCAGTTTATTGCGATCGGTGAGGATGTTTATGTTATCGAGGTTAACCCCAGATCCTCCCGTACCGTTCCTTATATCAGCAAGGTAACCGGTATTCCTATCGTGGATCTGGCTACAGAGGTCATCATTGGCAAGACGATCAGAGAGCTTGGCTATGAGCCGGGACTGCAGCCTGAGGCAGATTACTTCGCTATCAAGATGCCGGTATTCTCCTTCGAGAAGATCCGTGGAGCAGAGATCAGCCTTGGGCCGGAAATGAAGTCTACCGGTGAGTGCCTTGGTATTGCAAAGACGTTTAACGAGGCACTGTATAAGGCATTTCTTGGTGCAGGCGTGGATCTGCCAAAGTACAGGCAGATGATCATCACAGTAAAGGATGCCGACAAGGGAGAGGCTATTGAGATCGGACAGCGTTTCGAGAAGCTTGGTTATACCATTTATGCAACAAGAAGTACCTGTAATGCGTTAAAGGAAGCAGGAGTCCATGCAAGACAGGTCAACAAGATCTCCCAGGAATCCCCGACTGTTATGGATCTGATCCTTGGACATAAGATTGACCTTGTCATTGATACACCGACCCAGGGACGGGATAAGACGAGAGACGGCTTCCTGATCCGTCGTACAGCGATCGAAACCGGTGTCAACTGTATCACTGCCATGGACACGGCAAGGGCACTGGTAACCAGCATGGAGCACAAGATGGATCAGTTTACCCTGATTGATGTGGCTTCCATTAAGAGCAGGGGTCTGAAGGAATAACAGGAGAGGATATGATCGGTAATCTGGAATACTATAAGGTATTTTATTATGCAGCATCATATGGAAGTATAACAAAGGCGGCTGTGGCACTTTCTGTGTCACAGCCTGCTGTAAGCCAGGCAATCAGACAGCTGGAGGAGAGCCTTGGTGCAAAGCTGTTTATCCGTGCATCCCGGGGCATCCGGTTGACTGCAGAGGGAGAACAGCTTTTTTTGTCTGTAAAAAAAGGTTATGAGGAGATTGAAAAGGGAGAGAGGCAGCTTCGTCAGATGCTGGATCTGGAAAGCGGAGAGATAAGAGTGGGAGCCAGTGATATGACGCTCCGGTTTTATCTGCTGCCTTTTCTTGAAAAATACCATGAGAAATATCCGCATATCAAGGTTACAGTGACCAATGCCCCAACACCGGAAACCCGGCAGCTTCTGAAGGAAGACCAGATCGACTTTGGACTGATCACGTCGCCCTTTGAGGAGCAGGAGGAGCAGGAGACTTTTCCGGTGAAGGAGATTGAGGACTGCTTTGTAGCAGGAAGAAAATTTATCCAGTATAAAAATAAGATGCTGGATCTGCAGGAGCTGGAAAAGCTCCCTTTGATCTGTCTTGAAAAAAATACCAGTACCAGGGCATGCATGGATCGGTTTCTCTATCAGAATCATGTGGAAATGCATCCTGAATTTGAACTGGCGACCAGTGACATGATTGTGCAGTTTGCCCTGCGTAATCTGGGGGTAGGCTGTGTGATGAGGGAGTTTGCAAAAGAGCAGCTGGAGTCTGGCAGACTGTTTGAACTGCGGTTTAATAAGATCATACCAAGACGGCATATCTGTGTGCTGAAAGAAAAAAGAAAGCCCCTTTCCAAAGCGGCAGAGGGACTTTTTGAAATGCTTCAGAAGGATTTTTGATCAGGTTTTTCAGCTTCTGGTGCATCTGCAAGGGTATGCTTACCTGTATACTTACCGTAGACCCAGATATAGATCCACAGAAGGATCGGAAGACCGACCGTTGCCATCAGGCAGGCTGCAAAGAGTTGGTCAGAGCCTTCAAAATCCAGAATGGCAAATATAAGAGTCGCCACATACAGGAGAACAAGAAGTACGACACAGATCAGAGCTCCAATCTGTCTGGCACGCCTGGTTTTCGGATTTGTGATTTCATTTTTATGCGCTTGCTTCATGACGCAGTTTCCCTTCTTTTCGTTTTTATACAAAACAAGTATAGCATAGAAAGGACGATTTTGTACAATTTTCTACTCAAAAGTTTCTATTTCCAATGAAGGAGGTATGCTATACTGAAGAACAGAAAATAAATGAACTGGGAGTAAAGAAATGGAAAAACAGATATTAAATGGAAACTGGAATTTAAAAATAAAGGGAAAGGACAGCGGACTGATTCCCGAGAAAGGCATTCCGGTACAGATACCGGGCTCTGTTTACAGTGCCCTTCTTGCGGGAAGCTATATTCCTGATCCCTATTACAGAGATAATGAGCTGCAGGTTCTACCGCTGATGGACAATGACTTCACCTTTTCCGATACCTTCATGGCAGAGAAGAAGGCTGGGGAGTATGACAGCGTGCTTCTCAGGTTTGAAGGAATCGATACACTGGCAGATATTTTCCTGAATGATATATTTCTTGGAAGCACCTGTAATATGCACAGAACCTATGAGTTTGATGTAGCAGAAAGCTTAAGAGAGGGGGAGAATACCCTGCGGGTAGAGCTTCATTCGCCTACCAGATATATCAAGGAAGAAAATGAAAAGGTATATACCGGTGGTTCCTGGGATGCCATGGAAGGCTTTCCACATCTTAGAAAGGCACACTGTATGTTTGGATGGGACTGGGGTCCCAGGCTCCCTGATGCTGGTATTTTCAGAGAGGTTTCCCTGCTGTATATCGCGAAAAGCCGTTTTGATTCTGTGTATATCACGCAGGAGCACGAAGAGGGCAGAGTAACTCTTGACTTTGATGTGGCACTTGAACTGTTTACAGAGGAGGATAACACAAGGATAGAGGTCATTGTAACAGATCCTGAGGGCAGAACCTATGTGCCGGCAGAAGGGGCTGATCCGGAGGATTATCATATCGTTATAACAGATCCGAAGCTCTGGTGGCCGAGAGGCTACGGAGAGCAGCCCCTTTATCAGGTAAAGCTGACTCTGTTTTCTGGGGATGGTGCAGTGCTGGATACCTATGAAAGAAGGATCGGACTCCGTACCCTGACGGTGAATACAGATAAGGATGAATGGGGTGAGTGCTTTGCCCATGAAGTGAATGGCGTGAAGATCTTTGCCATGGGTGCAGACTATATCCCTGAGGATAATCTGTTCTCCAGGATAAACAAAGAAAGAACCAGGAAGCTTCTTTCCGATGCAGCAGCTGTTAATCATAACAGTATCAGGGTCTGGGGCGGCGGTTATTATCCTGACGATTATTTCTTTGATATCTGTGATGAGCTGGGACTTCTGGTATGGCAGGACTTCATGTTTGCCTGTGCCAGCTATGAGCTGGATGATGATTTTGAACGTAATATCACAGCAGAAATCCGGGATAACGTCAGAAGGCTCCGGCATCATGCCTGCCTTGCCCTGTGGTGTGGTAATAACGAAATGGAGACACAGACGTTAGATAAGGCATGGAAGCCCTCCATCAAGCAGAAATACGATTATATCAAGATTTTTGAATATATCATTCCCCATATCCTGCAGGAGGAGGATCCGGTGACCTTTTACTGGCCATCCAGTCCCTCATCAGGTGGAAACTATGATGATCCATGGGATGAAAATCGTGGAGATACCCATTACTGGGCAGTGTGGCATGGCAACAAGCCCTTTACCGATTACAGGAATTACCACTTCCGTTATCTGTCTGAGTTTGGATTCCAGTCCTTTCCATGTATGCAGACAGTAGAGACCTTTACGGAGCCACAGGATCGGAACATTTTCTCCAGGGTGATGGAAATGCACCAGAGAAATACATCAGCCAACGGTAAGATCATGAATTACCTGTCAGCAACCTATCTTTATCCGAAGAATTTTGACCAGCTGTTATATGCTTCCCAGCTCCTGCAGGCAGATGCGATCCGCTATGGGGTGGAGCATTTCCGCAGAAACCGTGGCAGATGTATGGGAGCTGTGGTATGGCAGCTCAATGATATTTGGCCGGTAGCATCCTGGGCAAGCATCGATTACTATGGACGATGGAAGGCGCTGCACTATGCAGAAAAGAGAATGTATGCACCGGTTATGATCTCCTGCGAGGAAACAGGGGAACTCAGTGAAAGACCGTTCTGTGTATCAGAGCCGCATCCTATTTTGGTAAAGGCAAGGCTTCATGTAGCGAATGAGACCATGCAGGAGGTAAAGGGAATTGTGAAATGGAAGGTATGCCTGCCTGACAGCTCTGTGCTTCTTGAGGGGGGACAGGAGCTGACGGTGCCTGCTCTTGACGGTGTATGGCTTGATCAGATCGATCTGGAGGACTTTGAAGAGAGAAAGATCCACATCAGCTATGCCTTTATTGTTAATGGAGAGGTGGTATCTGAAAACAGCTGTCTGTTTACAGCGCCAAAACACTATTTCTTTGAGGATCCCAGGCTTTCAGTAAGGGCAGAAGGAAATAAGGTTACAGTCAGGGCTGAAAAATATGCCAAGAATGTCATGATTGGAAATGCTGATGGAAGCTTAAAGCTTTCTGATAATTTCTTTGATATGGAAGCTGGAGAAAAAACGGTCGAAGTGCTTGAGGGAAATACGGATACCCTTTCTGTCAGATCTGTTTATAATATTGCCTAAATGGCTATTGCTACTACCCAAATAATGTCATTTTGTATGAGAATATTGCATACTCCCGGTTGTTGAACAGCCGGGAGTATGTTACAATTATAAGGGTTATCTTTTGACGAAAGAGGGGTATAGCATGGAAGATTTGTCAAACAAAATGTCGTTTGAGGAAATAGAGCATGTGATAGATATTCTGAATCCATGTGTTGATAATTATCTTTTTGTTCTTAATCTAAAGAATGGGCATTATGTAATATCAGAAAATGCAGTGGACAGATTTCCACTTCCTGCGGCCGATTTTCCTGATTATACAGCTGCTTTTACGAAGGTGGTATATGAAGAGGATCTTGATCTGCTTTCCCAGGATCTTACTGAAATCGTTTCCGGAAAGAAAAGCTTCCATAATCTGCGTTACCGGTGGAAGGACAAGGAGGGAAAGCCGGTCTGGATCAACTGCCGTGGAAATGTACTTGTGGATGAAGAAGGCAGACCGGAACTGATCACCGGCTGTATCAATGAGATCGGCAAGAAACAGCAGGCAGATAATGTCAGCGGACTGCTTGGAGAGACAAGCCTCAGGGCAGAGCTTTCAGAGCTTATTAAGAATGATAAAGGTGTTTTCCTGCGTATAGGTATTGATAACTTCAAGGATATCAATGAGAATAAAGGAATGGAATACGGAGATATGATCCTGCATAAAACAGCAGAATGTATCCGGAGTATAGCAGGATCTGAACGCAGGATCTACCGTCTTGTTGCAGATGAATTTCTGATCTTTGGACAGAACGGAACAGCAGAAAGTGCTGTTGATCTGTACCGTGCGATCCGGGAAGGGATAGATGAACTGATCGAAAAAATCGGATATGATGTATTTTATACGATCTCTGCGGGAATTCTTCCCGTTTCAGCAATACAGGATAGGAGCAGTGAGAATATCCTGAAGCTTTCCGAGTTTGCGCTGGCCGGAGCGAAGGAAGCCGGCAAAAATACATATGTGATCTATAAGGAAGAGGATTATCAGAAGTTTCTTGACAAAAAAGAACTGATTCATACCATGCGTAAGTCTGTAAATCAGAATTTTGAGGGATTCGAAGCTTATTTCCAGCCGATCGTAGATATTAAGAGCCAGAAGCTTGTCAGTGCAGAAACGCTGCTCCGGTTCAGAACGAAGGAAAGAATAGTTTCCCCGGCAGAATTTATTCCTCTGTTAGAAGAGAGCGGACTGATCATTCCGGTGGGACGCTTCGTTCTGCATCAGGCACTGAAGGCATGCGGACAGATCCAGAAATATATTCCGGATTTCCGCATTTCAGTCAATGTATCTTATATTCAGGTACTGAAAAGTGATATGCTGACAGAAATCCTGAGTGCAATCAATATATATAAGATTAAAAGAGGCAGTCTCATCATAGAATTGACAGAAAGCGGATTCCTGGAATGTGATGCCAACTTCAGACGCTTCTGCGATGGACTGAAGAGGAGTGATATACCGCTTGCTCTGGATGATTTCGGAACCGGATATTCCAATTTCCATTACCTGTATAACTTAAGTCCGGATACCATCAAGATTGACAGATCCTTTACTCTCAAGGCATTAAATAACGGATATGAATATAACCTTCTGCAGCATATGGTAGAGATGACGCACAGTATAGATCTGAAGCTCTGTGTGGAGGGAATAGAAACGAAACAGGAGCTGGATAAGATCAGCAGGATAGAGCCTGATTATATCCAGGGATATTTCTTTGGCAGACCGTGTTCGTTCTCTATATTCATGGAGTCTTATGTAACAGGGGAAAGTAAGGAAAAATAATCTGTTATTTTATGTGATTTTTAATGGCTTCAAAGCTTTCCTTACTGATCACATGTTCCATACGGCAGGCATCCTCTGTGGCTGTTTTCTCATCTACACCAAGGCGCATGAGCCAGTTACTGAGAAGCTGATGACGTTCATAGATCATATCAGCAATCTCCTTGCCGGATGGAGTCAGGTAGATATAGCCTTCTTTGGTAACTGTGATGTGATTCTTTTCGCGGAGATTTTTCATGGCAACACTGACACTTGATTTTTTGAAGTCCAGTTCTTCGGCGATATCAACAGCACGTACCACAGGCTTCTGATGACTGAGTACGAGGATAGTTTCAAGATAATTTTCTGCAGATTCATTTACTTTCATATAGTTGAAGCCTTTCTTTCTGAAGGAAACGGTTTATAGTTTAGAGTATAACTGACTTATATTGTAACACATAAAACTGAAATGTGCAAAAATAACAAATCATCAGCAGAAGAGAGTAATGTGGGAATCATTGACAACTCCATGAGGTTAGCGTATACTAACTATGCAAATGTGGAAAGGAGACCAGCTTATGGGAACAATTATTGTAGGAGCAGTTCTTCTTCTGGTTGTCGGTCTTGCAGTCAGAAGTATGATCCGTGACAAAAAGGCAGGAAAATCTCTTCAGTGCGGTGGAGATTGCAAAAACTGTGGTGGACACTGTCATTAGAAAAAAGTTCACCCACCACAAAAGAGAGGGGAACAAAAGAGATGTCAGAGATGCAAAGAAACAACAAAACAGCTATGATCACTCATTTTACGACAGTACTGCTTATCACAGTGCTGATGCTTTTGCAGACTATTGAGGGAAGAAGCAGTGTACTTTATCTGATCGTAATGACTGTGGTCGGATTTATTCCGGTAATAGCAGAATTTATCAGCTACAGCAAAAATAAGGATACAACACTGATCAAGCATCTGGTCTCTATAGGATTTGCCGTATATTATACAGCATGTCTTTTTACCGCGACAAATCATATGATCTTTGCTTTTGTTATTCCAATGGTCTTTGTGGTGACTATTTTCAATGATGTGAGAAATCTTTTACTGATCAATGTCGGAACGGTTCTGGAAACGCTGATCGTTATCGGTGCTGGTGCAAAGCTTCATCGGTTTGGATATGTGGATACTGATACCGGTGTAATGCAGCTTATGGTCATGCTGCTTGTCGCTGTGTATTCTATTATCACTGTGAGAACAATGAAGGCCAATTCGGAAAAGAAGCTGGAAGAGGTCAGGGCATCCGAGGAAAAGGCAGAGAGGCTGCTTGAGGAGGGTCAGGCTCTTTCAGACCAGCTATCAGCAGGTGTTGGTAATATATCAGATAGAATGAATAAATTAACAGAAGCTTCCAGAGCGACCGGGCGAGCCATGGAAGAAGTAAATGCCGGTTCACAGGATACGGCAGAGCATATTCAGGCACAGCAGACACAGACCATGGTGATCCAGGGACAGGTAACAGAAGTGGAAAATACCGTTCTGGCGATCCGTGGGAATATGGATCAGACACTGAAGGCACTGGATCAGGGTAATCATGATATTGAAGAGCTGAAAACAGAGGTAGATATTTCCGTACAGAACGGAACTGAGGTAACTGCGAAGCTGGAAGAACTCGAGCATTATATGGAAGAAATGCATTCCATTGTAGAACTGATCGGAGGAATCACATCTCAGACCAGTCTGCTTGCATTAAATGCCAGCATTGAAGCTGCAAGAGCTGGAGAGGCAGGCCGTGGCTTTTCTGTAGTAGCGACAGAAATTTCCGGCATGGCTACAAGAACAAAGGAAGCAACAGCCAATATTGCTGAACTGATCGGTAATGTGTCATCAGCGATCCAGAATGTTGTCGGTGTGATCACAGAAATGATCAAAGGGATCAATGGACAGAAGGAAGGAACTGACAATGCAGCAAAGCAGTTTGATGCCATCAGAAACAGTACGGTTTCTGTGCAGCAGAGCATTACCCAGCTTGCAGATACGGTGAAGCAGCTGAAGGATTCCAACCAGAACATTGTGGATGCGGTACAGACCATGTCAGCAATCTCGGAGGAGGTTTCTGCGCATGCCGGAGAAACCATGAAGGCAGAGGAAGATAATCAGGTAACCATGAATGAGATATCAGAGATACTGAACGGACTGGTGGATCTGACGAAGGAAGGAAAATAATAAGAAATCTGGCAGCAGGCCGGATCAGGACAGACAAATAGGAGATACTCTTTCGGAGACGGAGGAGTATCTTTTTTGCTATTGAGAAAATATGAACTTGCAATATACCCCATAGGGGTATATAATAAGCTCAAATCAGAGAAGTGAGGAATAGAAAATGGAAGAAGCATGCTGCTGTCATAAAACAAAGAAAAGAGATCCGGAGGAATATAAGGATCTGATCCATCGCCTGAACCGGATCGAGGGACAGATCAGGGGGATTAAGGGCATGATAGAAAGAGATGCCTATTGTACAGATATTCTGACACAGGTAGCGGCAGTAAGTGCTGCATTGAACAGCTTTAATAAGGTTTTGCTGGAAAATCACATGAAAACCTGCGTTGTGAGAGATATTAAGGAAGGAAAAGAAGAAACAGTAGATGAACTGATGAAGATCCTTCAGAAGCTGATGAAGTAGAAGTCTTAGAAGTACAAGCACTAAATTTGAAGAGAGGAGTTATGAGAAAATGAAACAATATACAGTAACAGGGATGAGCTGTGCCGCCTGCAGTGCCAGAGTGGAGAAGGCAGTTTCCAAAGTAGACGGTGTCAGTGCCTGCTCCGTCAGTCTCCTGACAAACTCCATGGGCGTTGAGGGAGATGCAGACAGTGCGTCGGTCATCCGGGCAGTTGAGGAAGCAGGATACGGGGCAGCCCTGAAGGAAGCTGACAGAGAGGCAGGACACAATGCTGAAAGCATCATGGAGCAGGAAAAGGCACTGGAAGATAAGGAGACACCGAAGCTGAAAAAGAGGCTGTTTTCATCTATTGGCTTTCTGATCGTACTGATGTATTTTTCCATGGGACATATGATGTTTGGCTGGCCTCTGCCGGCATTCTTTGAAGGAAATCATGTGGCTATGGGACTGGTACAGCTTTTGCTGACCATTATGATCATGGTGATCAACCAGAAATTTTTTATCAGCGGCTTTAAGAGTCTTTTTCACAGAGCACCGAATATGGACACGCTGGTTGCCATGGGAAGCAGCGCTGCCTTCCTGTACAGCACCTATGCACTGTTTGCCATGACAGATGCGCAGGTGAAGGGTGATATGACCGGTGTCATGAAGTATATGGATGAGTTTTATTTTGAATCTGCAGCCATGATCCTGACACTGATCACAGTAGGAAAGATGCTGGAAGCGCATTCCAAGGGAAAGACTACAGATGCACTGAAGGGTCTGATGAAGCTGGCTCCCCAGAAAGCAGTTCTGCTTATCGGGGGAGAAGAGAAGGAGGTTCCCGTTGATCAGGTGAAAAAGGGAGATCTTTTCCTGGTAAAGCCTGGAGAGAATATACCTGTGGATGGTATTGTAGTGAAGGGAAGCAGCGCTGTCAATGAGGCGGCTCTTACCGGAGAAAGCATCCCGGTGGACAAGGCAGAAGGCGACGAGGTATCTGCAGCTACTATTAATCAGTCCGGTGTTCTTACCTGTGAGGCAGTCAGAGTAGGGGAGGATACAGCTCTTTCCAGGATCATCCAGATGGTCAGCGATGCAGCTGCTACCAAGGCACCGATCGCCAGGATAGCGGATAAGGTCTCGGGTATTTTTGTGCCGGCAGTGATCGCCATTGCTGCTGTCACTTTCCTGGTATGGATCCTGGCAGGGCAGAGCTTTGGATATGCACTTGCAAGAGCCATTTCTGTACTGGTGATCAGCTGTCCCTGTGCCCTTGGACTGGCAACGCCTGTAGCGATCATGGTAGGTAACGGTATGGGTGCCAGAAACGGCATTTTATTTAAGACAGCAGCTTCTCTGGAAGAAACCGGCAAGACAGAAATCGTGGTACTGGATAAGACAGGAACCATTACTAAGGGTGAACCCAGAGTGACCGATATACTGCCGGCAGAAGGTGTGCCAGAGGAACGCCTGCTTACATTTGCTTATTCTCTCGAAAAGAACAGTGAGCATCCGTTGGCAGGAGCAGTCATAGCATACGCTGAGGAAAAGCAGCTGAGAGCAGAAGAAGTAACAGGGTTTCAGGCGCTTCCCGGGAACGGTCTTCTTGGAAGGAGCAGAGATGGACTTCTGACCGGAGGAAGCTTTGCCTATATCAGCAGCAAAATTCCTCTTTCAGCAGATACAGAGGAAAAGGTAAAGAAGCTTGCGGGAGAGGGAAAGACACCTCTGCTGTTTGGCCTTGATAACCAGTTCCTTGGTATGATCGCTGTTGCAGATGTGGTCAAAGAGGACAGCATGGAAGCAGTGAAGGAGCTGACAGATATGGGAATCCGTGTGATCATGCTGACCGGTGATAATGAAAGAACTGCCAGGGCAGTAGCTGCAAGGGCCGGTATTACGGAGGTGATCGCAGGAGTACTGCCGGATGGCAAGGAACAGGTAGTCCGTTCCCTGAAGGAAGAAGGCAGGGTAGCCATGGCAGGCGATGGTATCAATGATGCACCGGCACTGACGAGGGCGGATGTTGGGATTGCCATTGGGGCTGGAACTGATGTTGCCATTGATGCCGCAGATGTGGTGCTGATGAAGAGCCGTCTGAGCGACGTGCCCGCCGCCATCCGTCTGAGCCGCGCGACGCTGCGCAACATCCACCAGAACCTCTTCTGGGCGTTTTTCTACAACACGCTCGGCATCCCGCTGGCTGTGGGCGTGTTCGTCCCGCTGGGGCTGACGCTCAACCCCATGTTCGGCGCGGCGGCGATGAGCCTGTCGAGCTTCTGCGTGGTTTCAAACGCATTGAGACTGAATCTTTTCAAACTGCATGACGCAGGAAAAGATAAAAAAATCAACCGACATTCCAAACACAAGGAGGAAACAACCATGGTAAAGACGATGAAGATTGAAGGCATGATGTGCGGCCACTGCGAGGCGGCCGTCAAGAAGGCGCTGGAAGCGATTGACGGCGTCGCCTCCGCCGAGGTCAGCCACACCGATGGCACCGCCGTCGTGACCCTCAGCAAGCCGGTCGAGAACGCCGCGCTGCGCAAGGCCGTCGAGGATAAGGATTACACCGTGACCGACATCGAGGGCTAAGCGCCCGAACCCGCGCGATTTTGCGCCGTTTTCCCCCATGCAAAAAGCCCCTTTGGCGCCCGAAAAGGCTGACCAAAGAGGCTTTTTTTTTAACGGATATCATTGAGCGCATCTAACCGACCTTCCGCCGTCGCCACGCCCAAGTACATGGCGCGAACCGTGCCATCCGCGTCGATCAGCACAGAAAACGGAATCCCCGGCTGCTCATAGGCTAGGAACGCATCCAGTCCGCCCGTGCCCATCGGCAGCGTGGTCAGGCCGAGCGTCTGCTTGAGCACCTCAATGGTTGAAACGGTGTCCTCCGCCTCCACGCTGGCGACGATGAAGCCGCAGTCCTCGCCGTATTGATCGTACATCGCCTGAACGACCGGCAGCTCCTCGCGGCTCATGTCGCACCAGCTCGCCCAGAAATACACATAGACCGCCTTTTTCTGCGCAAGCATCAGGCTCAGCGTCGAAACCGTTCCATCCGAATTGACGATGGAAAAGTCCTCCGCCCGGTCGCCGATCTGCACCGCCGCGCTCGCCGTCGCGCCGAGCAAAAGCAGAAACGCGAGAAGAAGCCCCGCCCATTTCTTCATCCCATCCGCACCGCCTTTCTTTCCTGCCATTGTACACGAATGTGGGGGAAAAATGCAAGATTCGTCCTGCTGTCACAATTTTTGACGGGTAAGAAGCGCACCCTCATGTGATATGTGCATTTTGATTTTTTAGTATAATATCTCTGGGTTTTCTTCAATCGTGATAAAGTGACTGGCGGGTTTTCCTTCTTTCAGGCACCTTTCAAGCAACGCATTATAAAACTCGTCCGTTTGTTGTTCTATGGGCATCTGCATGCGCGGCGGCAATTCTTCTGCGCCAAACTGCATGATATATCGCATAAACAGATTATCCGTTTCCATGCTCGCCGTTTCCTTTTCCTTCTTTAATCGCATCTTTGCCCACCTCTTTGCTATTCGTTTTCATTGTATCACGGGCATCCAGTCGGATCAAGACTGGTTTTCCGGCTCAAGCCATGAGAAACAGCGCCTTCAAAACACCTGATACAAAGGGAAAGGGACGGACTTTCGCCCATCCCCGTATCGCTGCATCAGGCGGGTGTGCCAGCGTCCCGCACTTCATTTTGTAACCTCCAAGGAGGCGCGTAGCGGCACAATTTCTACTTCTGATGCAAACGATCCTATGGCTATTATATCCATGCTGTTCCTTTTTGTAAAGCAGTCGGCTTTCATTTGTCTCACGTTCATTAAGGACAGCTCAGGAAGGGGTCGTAACGGATGCACAAAGTTTCTTCCGCGCCTTTTCTCCAACTCTCCCAGGCATAGCCCCCATGCTGAATCCGGCAACGTCCTACTCTCCCAGGTGTTCCCCCATGTGCTGGATCCGCCACCGGCGGCGCACATGGGGGAACCTAACCAAGTACAATGTTGGACGTTGGCTTGAAAACGACCTGGAAGAAGGACCTGACGGGATGCACAAAGAAAAAGCCCCAGACATCGTCTGAGGCTTTTCTTTGTGGAATCCGGCAACGTCCTACTCTCCCAGGTCGTCTCCAACCAAGTACCATCGGCGCTGAAAGGCTTAACTTCTGTGTTCGGTATGGGAACAGGTGGATCCCTTTCGCCATTGTCACCGGAAATCGTATAGGGTTTTCGCATACCCTGAAAACCGCACATCCAGATTGCTTACATCTCGTATAACCAGTTTCCAATTTTCCCTTTGGTCTCAACTCAATTCTTTTAGATCAAGTCCTCGACCGATTAGTATCATCAAGCTCCAAATGTTACCACTCTTTCACCGATGACCTATCACCTGGTAGTCTTCCAGGGGTCTTACTTCTTTCGAATGGGACACTTATTCTTGAGGTGGGCTTCACGCTTAGATGCCTTCAGCGTTTATCCCGTCCGCATTTCGCTTCCCTGCTGTGCCGTTGGCACGACAACAGTTGCACCAGTGATGCGTCCACTCCGGTCCTCTCGTACTAGGAGCAGCTCCTCTCATGTGTCCTTCGCCCACGATGGATAGGGACCGAACTGTCTCACGACGTTCTGAACCCAGCTCGCG
>ENA-OYXV01000657-OYXV01000657.1-human-gut-metagenome-genome-assembly--contig:-NODE-657-length-21158-cov-6.117235_pt1 | contig 21158 bp, 23 predicted proteins | sample MGYA00244846_ERZ653424 | MGnify/ENA primary metagenome ERZ653424 (study PRJEB26926, sample SAMN06165108) | human gut metagenome | biome: ENVO:00009003; feature: ENVO:2100002; material: ENVO:00002003...
AGATCTAGTACGGTCTCGTGGGCTCGGAGATGTGTATAAGAGACAGATATGAAAATAAATATTTTTAAAACTACCACCATCATAGATAGAGAAAACGCTTCTAAGTATATTCATAGTGACGAAGCAGAACTTCCCTCAAGTATTATAGTCATTCAAGAAAGAGCATTCTTTGGATGCTTCGATTTGAAAAATGTCAATCTTTCAGAATGTAACAGACTGCAAGTAATTGGCAACTATGCATTTTGTGTTTGCAATTCACTGAAAGAATTAAAATTTCCAAAAGGGATTACAAAAATAGAGGGAAATGCTTTCAAGTGTTGTATAAATTTAGAGAAAATAGACCTTTCTGAGTGCGAAAAATTAGAAATTATAGGAAATGGAGCTTTTTCTGAATGTAAATCTCTAGAAGAAATCGTTCTTCCTAAAAGCATTTCCTTTATCGGGGGTAATGTTTTCAAAAATTGCCGTAATTTGAAAAAAATCAATCTTTCTGTATGTGACAAATTGGAAAAGATTGAATATGGCTCATTTTCTGGGTGTGAATCATTAGAAGAAATAAAGATTCCCAAAAACATTACAAGCATTGGAGCAAAAGCTTTTGGCGGTTGTGTAAATTTGGTAAATGTTGATTTTTCAGAATGCGACAAATTAGAAAAAATTGGGAATGGGGCTTTTTGTGATTGTGCTTTATTTAAGTTCGCATTTCCCAAAAGCATTACAGATATTGGAGCAAGTGCGTTCAAAGGTTGTACTTGGTTAGGCAAGGTCAATCTTTCAGAATATAAAAAACTGGAAAAAATTAGAGCCAGCGTGTTTTCACACTCAGGTCTTAGCGCAATAACTTTTCCGAAAGGAATTACTGATATTGGAGAAAAGGCATTTGAAGGTTGCAAATACTTGAAGGAGGTAAATCTTTCCGAATACGATAAGCTGACAATAATCAGAAATGGTGCGTTTTATGGTTGTAACAGTTTGAAAGAAATAACTTTTCCTAAAAACCTCATAGTCATTGGCGCAAATGCCTTCTCTGGTTGTAGCTCTTTGCAAATAGTCAATCTTGCTGAATACGACAAATTGGAGGAAATCGGGAATGGTGCGTTTTATGATTGCGATAGTTTGAAAGAAATAACTTTTCCTAAGAGCATCACAACCCTTGGAGAAGAGTTTTTCTCTGGCTGTATTTAGAGACTCCTAAACTATCATGAACAACAAAAACTAACTAAATATAAACTATTGAAACACAGGCACATTTAGATTTTAACACTTCGAACTTGCTATTTGGTGGTTCCCGATTTTCCGCTTATTTTTGCAACGTATTTCTACCGCGGAGAATTTAGGGAGCTTTTATTTTGCTATCTCGTGGACAGAGTTGACAAAGGTTTACAAACGTTTACTTTGGTTGACTCGAATACTAAAGGGAAAGAAGAAAGAAAGTGGTCTCGTTTGAAAAAAGAAATATCGTGGAAAGAGTTGACAAGGGTTGTCATCGGTTTACATGAGTTTACTGCGCGGTGGTTTATACGAAAAGAATGTAAAACCACATAATTTGGAATCGAATGAGAAAGACAAGAAAATGTGCTTTCTGCGGCAAGGAGTTCACTTGCAACAGCGGTTCGCAGAAGTATTGCTCAGAACATTGTGCCGAGTCGGCAAAGGCTCAGTGCAAGAAGAAACAGCAGGACTTTATCAAAGCAGTAGAGCCTGTCATTGACATCGCAAGCCAGGAGTATCTCACTTTTTCAAAGGCTGCCATCCTCATGGGATGTACGCGCCAGTACGTTTACAAATTGGTTAACGAAGGAAAACTCGCAGCATCTCGCATCAGCAGTAGAATGGTATTCATCCGCAAGGCAGACATCGAACAGATGCTGGCTGGCAATCCCTACCATAGAGTGTTACCTGGGTCTTCTCAAAACAAAGTAGGCAAAAGGTCATCCACTCCATCATCTTCCCTTTCATCAAAGAAAGACAACAAGCACATACCCAAAATAGGTATGAGGTTTTCCGAACCGCTCGAATACATCTCTGGTGAGGATGTCATGGCTACCTACAAGGTAAGGAAGTCATGGCTATACACATCAGCCAAGAGAAACGACATACCCATGTGCAAGATCGCGGGGAAGAACTATTATAGCCGTAAACACATGGATGAACTATTCGGAGTTACAGCCGAGATAGAAGCCCTAACAGAGTGGCTCACGACCGAGGAGGCGGAAACACTCTATTCTACAACCAAGGAATCATTGCGCACCCAAGCATACCGTCGCCATATTCCCACCAAGCGAGAATATGGCAAGACCTATTATTCGAAGAAACATCTTGATGAACTCTTCCGTCCTGACCTGAAGGTAAGTGATGCCTATTGCACCACAGCAGATGCAGCCGAGAAATACGGCATGACCAAGAGCAATATCTGCGTTATCATCAAGAAAGAGAAAATAGCCAAGGTAAAAGTCGGTGTCCTAAACCTCATCGTCAAAGAGGAACTTGAAAAGGTAATGGCCGAGAGGCTGGCTCAATTTGGTTCCTATCGGATTCAATGACGGTGGAAAACAGAACTTACATCCAGAATTTTGAGCAAAATCCAGTTATTCCTCAATTATTCACAAGTTACGATAAGTTTTCATCATCACGGGTGCACCATTCGGTTACTTTGTACCCGAATTGCCGGCAACAGCCATCAGCATTCAGTAAAAAGAAAATCCAAAAAGTATTATTATGAGTAACATCTGCAAGACCGTGACACTCCGCACACGCAAAATCAAAGGCGGTGAACAGCTATCCTTCTATCTCGACTACTATCCCGGCTATAGGGATGAGAGTACGATGAAGGTCATGCGTCATGAATCGCTCGGCATCTACATCTATGCCAAGCCGAAGAACCAACGAGAAAAGGACTACAATGAACGTATGCGTGAGAAAGCGGAAGCCCTTCGCTGTCGTCGCTATGAGTCTATAGTAAATGAAAGATATGATTTCTTTGACAAGGAGAAGATGAAGGGCGATTTTCTTGCCTACTTCAAGCAGAAAGCAGACAAGAAGAACTGCAAGTGGCAGCACGTCTATAAGCACTTTGCCCGATTCTGCAACAACAAGTGCCGTTTCGATGAAATCACCGTTGACTTGTGCAACAAGTTCCGCGAGTATCTTTTGAATGCCCCACAAACTATCCACAAAGAGCACAAACTGCACATAAATAGTGTGGCCGGTTATTGGTCAACCTTCCGCGCTGTACTCCATACCGCCTATAGGGAACACAAGATTATGGAGAATCCCAATGGCTTTCTGGAACGCATTGATACTATTCCAACAGAGAAAGAACATTTATCCAAGGATGAACTTATAAGGCTGGCAAACACACCTTGCGAATATCGTGTGTTGAAGACCGCCTTCCTCTTTGCCTGTCTGACGGGACTGAGAAAGAGTGACATCAAGCAGCTTACATGGGAGAACATACAGCCATACGGCGACGGAGGCATGTACGTGACACTCCGTATGCAGAAGACAAAGGAACTGGTGAACAACCCCATCAGTGACGAGGCGCTGGAACTGATTGGTGAGCGTGGAACTGGCATTGTCTTCACAGGTTTCACTGACAAACTTACCCAGACACCCTTGAAGAACTGGCTGAAAGCCGCTGGCATCACCAAGAAGATTTCGTTCCATTGTAGCCGCCATACATTCGGTTCTCTACAAGTGGATGCTGGTACGAGCGTCTATACAGTCCAGCACATGTTGGGTCATAAGAACGTCTCAACCACGCAAATCTATGCGAACATGTCGGACGAGAGCAAACGCGAGTCGGTAAACCGTATCACTCTTAGACCAACGAAGACAGCGCAACTAAAGGTCGTTGGGCAATAACTACCTATATCTGTTCAATATATGTATCATCCTTGGGGAGAGGCTTTGCTTCTCCTTTTTTTGTTTCGTACCTTTTCGTTTATTCTTGACTTACAATCCTTATAGTATGAAAAACGCCGTAAAATCATACTCGATAGCCAACTAAAATTAAAAAGAAGCAGATTATTTTGACAATCATCAGCTGTCAGAAACAACCAAAGTAACTTTGCACACCGAAAGAGCCAATCGTAGGCAACAAACAAGAGTAATTACGATAGTAAAAGGTAAAAACAATGAAAAAGACATCAGTTATAAATGGTGAACCGGTATTCCCTACAATAAACTTCAAGACCATGCTATATTTGCTGGTAAGCATAGCGGTATTGTTCATCGCTATCATACCGGCACGAATAATCAGCGGTATATTCTCACAAGATGTGAGCATCTTCTACATTTCCTTCGCAGGCTTTACTGTGTTATTGGAGTTTATGGTATGGTACTTCCTATGTGTGCCAATGAAAATCTATGAATCCATATTAGCCAACAAAGCGATGGGTGAGAAATTAATTGTCGCAGAAGAACAACCCGGATCAAAGTTACCAAATGAGGAAGTCGTTTCTGGGGAGCCGGAAATGCTATTGGCAATGAAAGAAGAAACGAAAGACATCATTACTCCTTCCTCTATGATTGACCTTTACAGGCAGGGTTGTGATGATTTTTACAGGAATCAAACGGCTCATAGGAAAGAGCAGCTTGACAAGATAGTGGAATATCTTCATTATACCATGGCTCCGTTCATCAAACAGGATGACATGGAGACATTCTGTGCTGAAATAATGTCGTTTGCCATCAACCCAGCATACGAGCCTAAGCCGTTTGTCGGGTTAAAAGGTACACTAACCAGTTTTGACGTGCGCCATCTGATATGGAACATCACTTCAAGGTTAGGACTCGGCAGGGGTAAGCCGTACAGCGTTGAACTATGCATCAATTTCATCCGCACCATGTTCCCAGACCTTTGCAAAGACCTTGATAATTCCACCTTGAAGAACCTGAGAGTCACATCAACATCGGACAAAATTCATATAGACTTGCCTGGCAAAGACGGAATATCGTTTCATATATCTCAATCCATAAAGTAGAATCATCTCCTTCTCATCGTTAACAACCAGCCGCATCCGATTTATATTGTCAGATGCGGCTGGTCCTATATTCATGTACCTTTCACAAAACTGGCTATCTTTCCCTGCCAGTATATAGAACTTCGTCTGCCTTCTTAGTCCCACTGCAATAACAGTCGAATCATACGACAGTTTTTGCAGTGGGTTATTTGTGCTTACTTGCTAATATTATGAAGATACCTGGAGAAAGTCTATGTTGTCATCCAATAATCATCTGATAATCATACCTTTTCAAGTTATTATAAAGTGATTTGAAAATTACCCTAAGTTTCCATCAGCACGGATGCTTCATTCAGTTCCTTTGCACCCGGTCTCTAACCAAAGGCCATGAAAATTATGGAACAAAATGAATTGACATTCAACGACCTCCCACAGGTCATCGCCCAGCTTCGGAATGAGGTGATGGGTATGAAAAGACTGCTTATCAAACAGCAGGAAGAGAATCGGAAACATCAGGTGCGCGAGAGCCGTCACAAGCCCATGACTGTGGAGGAAGCGGCTGAGTACACACGCATTCCTTTAGGGACGCTGTACATGAAACTCGGTGATGGGACGATACCAGCCACCAAGCCAGGCAAACGTTACGTCCTCTATCAGGACGAACTTGACAAGTGGCTGGAGGCGAACCGAAAGAATGCCGTGCCGCTGACAGCAGACGAAGAGAACGATGCCATTCTCTCTTCGCACAAGCGCAAACCGAACAAGTCCTGCTGGCATGATTAACAGATAGAGATATGAATTACATCGGCTTGATGAATCAAATGTGGCGTTCTGCCATGAAGTCGCCAATGCCAGCAAGTGAGATTGCCTTGTTTGCCTATCTTGTGAACGAATGCAACAAGCGTTTCTGGCAGATGCCCTTTGCCTGTTCCACTACAAGGATAAGTGATGACCTCCGTGTTTCAAGACAGACGGTCATCACGGCAAGGGAGCATCTTGTCAAGCGCAGACTTATCTCGTTCACCGAAGGCAAATCACGCCATCTACCGTCAACCTATACACTCACAAATTGGACGGATGACTTGACAGTAGGCTTGACAGATGGCTTGACGCATGACTTGACACATATAAAAGATAAAGACAAAGACAATTTAATAAAAGGCGATTCGAAAAATCTATCAATCAAAGAAAGGGAAAGGAATAATGACAACAATACTCAAAATAGACGTAGAGGAATTAAAGAAATCCATGCAGCAGCGTCGTCCTATGAAGGCTCGTTTTAAGCTGTCCATGTCAGAGGAAAAGGCTTATTCCTATCTGTTGGCTGCAATTATGGCTGAGGTGGAATATCGACACCGTGTCTTCTGTTCTAACGAAGATATGGAGAAGCAACTTCAGGAGATGGCTCATTGGCTTACCACACCATCATCCCATTTCGGCATCCTGCTGTGCGGTGGATGTGGAAATGGCAAGAGTACAATGCTTAAAGCATTCCAACAATTGCTGAACACACTGCATATTCCCAAACCATACAACGAAGGAACGTATGGAATCCGAATTGTGGATGCAAAGTACATTGCGTACCTCTGCAAGAACAACTATGAGGCATACCGTAAACTCATAAATGTTGATATGCTTGGCATAGATGACCTTGGCACGGAACCATCAGAGGTATTGGACTATGGTAACATCTATACACCTGTCATTGACCTGCTAACAAAGCGTTACGAAGAGCAGCTTTTCACCATTATCACGACCAACCTCACTCCGCAGCAAATCCGAGGGCATTATGGTGACCGTATTGCCGACAGGCTCAATGAGATGGTCAAGAAAATCGTGTTCAACAATTGTACTTATCGTATAGACAAATTTGCGACACGTGGTTAGTTGCATTCCAAATCTTCGGGCATTGGGCTTGCCCATGTGCCAGATTATTCTGGCATCGGGAAGCCTAATACCCCATCCTCGCTTTGCTTGATTGAAGTCTGCCATTCCAAGGCAAGCCGTTATTGTCTGGTTTCTTGGCTTATCTTATTGGATAAGACTACCCAATATGATTGCGTGTTCTTCATACACCCCAATACAAATCAAGGAATAAGTGACCATATGGGTACGTCGTCTGAAGGGATTATGTAAAAACGGGATGCCCAGCTTTGCACACCAAATAAAAATGGTCACTGCTTGTAATTTTGCGCAGCAACCATTTCTTGTAAATTTGAACAGAGTCAAATACGTTGTCCTCTGCTTAAAGTCATCACCCAATCTTGTCACAGTCGAAATACGACCGATTCATGTGGTGTGAATCAATCTCAATGCCATACTTGTTCATGAAAAGCTGAGCCAACATCGGCTGCTCGCGAGTAACACCTATTGGCGGTGTCGTGGATGTTGTGCTTGTTTCGATGAACATACCTTTTTCAAGGCGTTGTCTCTTGTTCTTGCAAGCAGCGTTACCGCTGTTCTTGACTACAATTCTCCAGAGTGACATAATACATTTGTTTTAATGTGAATACTGTGAGACTACAGTGAGTCTCGATACTTCTCTATTGCCTGAATGAGATCGTTTAAATCTTTGACGTTCTCTTCTTTATTATCATGATATACAAAGTTCAAATCAAGTAAGTGACTCAGATAAAATTCTGTAGGTCTTTTTTGTGTGTCCAAAAACAGGATCATATCATCTTCATCTGTAAATAGTTCCTTATTGTCTTTCATTTCTTTCAGCTTGTATAGTGATACTTCAGAATCTTTTAATCCCATAAATTACAAAAATGCTTTCGGAACAAATCCAGACCTTCAGTGATGGTATTCCATTCTTCATCTGAAAAAGAAGAATCATATTTCAATAGTTCAAAAGCATCAATCATCTTCTGGATGGCATTGTTCCACTCGCGCATACCTTTGAAGTCGGGACAATAGCCATGTTTCTCTAGCGCCTTAAAAGCCTGTAAGCGTGGCACTATCAATTGAGCTAAAGTATGATAAGTGTTCCAAACCTCCTCAATGGGATAGTCGTTCTTGTGGCTCCAGTTCTCGGTAGAGTCCTTATTTCTCTTTTTTGCCATATTCCATTTCTATTATTGTAATAACACAATTGCTCGAAGTTCTTGTTTAGATTGGGGTGCCATACCCCACTTAATCAAAAAATCTCCTGTTATAGACTCAATCCAGTCGCTAAACGGTTGTAGCTCATCCATTCGTAAAGGCTGTTCTTCGGGAAAGAAGAAAAACACTAGAGCATGATTGAATGGTTCAAGATGTGTGGAATTTCTTGTTATTTCGACCATCATCAGATTCATTCTGTTTGCCATTAAGGCATCTACAGAAACATCAAAGGCATGAATAACTCCACCTTCCTGAAACAGGTCTCTCACATCGTAAACATCGATGCTCACAAGACCTTTAGGAGCGTTGAGCACATCCATGATGCAGCGTTTAACCTTTTCTCGCTCCTCCTGCAGCGTAACCTTCTCATCAACGAGGGCAAAAACAGGTTTTAGAACTTCTGTTGCTATCATACTATTCAAATCTTTCATACATATCATTCTGCTATTGGTTTACCATTATACGCAACTACCCAAATTAAAGTCTGTCGCCCCAATTCGGGAATGATATCAATGATGAGATCTCCCGAACCTATATTTTCTTTTTGACCTACAATCTCACACACCGTATCGTAAAGCCGTCTTTCCTCTTTTCTCAAATCATCATATGCATGAGTATACTCATATCCGCGAGCCATATATAAGATGACATTATCTGCTTTTGGCAACATGTCGTATTTCTGAATAAGATTGAGCAAGTATGTTGCACTATCTTCATTTTCTTCTGCGTATGATGGAATTACAACAAAACCAAACAATTCTGATTTGAACAGTTCACAAAGTTGTTCAACGAGTATATAGTTTCTGATACCTTTCAATGCCGGTATGGCTTGAACTATAAAATCACTGATAACGGACATTCGCTCATAGTAGTGTTCCAAGAACTCTATTCTAAAATGTTTCTTCCGTTTTATTCTGTTCATGGGAGTGCTCCCCAAGAAGATAGAGTCCTTCGCTTGTTTGATAAGCTCTGCTTTCTTAGACTTGGATAGTTGTCTTATGGTCGGTATGAAGCCACCATGTTCTCGTATTATACTGAAATTCTGTAAAGCTTTTGCTTTATAGTACAAGCTATCGTCCCATCTGTTTAACGTATCTAAGTCCAAATCTTCGGTTCTGAAGCGTTCTTTTACATGTTTTTCAACGAATCCATAGAAAGATGTATGCCACAAGCAACAAGCAGCCAGTTCTTCTTTGGTTGCTTTTACGTCTAGTGCTACTATCAACTCTTTTGTAAGCGAGTGCTCCCACAAGTCACCCTCCATCGGATAAGCGTCAAGATGCAGTCCGCTACCGTCCTCCCAGTCTTTCATGGTTATGTGACACACCTTATCGTTAGCATCCTCATGGAGTACAGGTTGCATCAGACGCAACATGTCAAAATGGATTTTGTACCAGCCAAGACTTTGCCTCATGTTTGGGTACATCCTGACAATATGAGGAGCCACATCCTCATACCGTACGCTGTCTAGAAGTTCCTTGAATGTCATATCACACCTTTTTGTTGATTTCTATATTAATCTCAGTCTCAAACTCACGCACATAGACGAAGTCTGTAATTGCGAACTCCATGTGTTCATAGAGGTTGTGGAAGGCACTTGTAAGGTGCAAATCCTTAGTGAGTTCTCTGACGAGTCCTTCATTCCAATTATTATATTCATTATGCATCCCGATGAAGCTTTCAAATGATTCGTCATTGCGAGGAAGGGAGAGACTTGTCAGCGACACACCATCATCGTATAATTTGTTCCAACCAGCGTCACAGATGGCATTCCACAAATCTTGCCTATCATCACCTTGGACGGGATGAAGTTTCGGATAGTCGTAACTAAGATAGCATTTTGCCTCGATCTCGGCACCCTTGAAATCCTCATTGTCTTTGATGCTGTTCCAGATACGATGTGCCCTGTCATATAGTTCCCGCAGAGCGTCAGTCATGGCATCATTGAATGCGATGATGTCTGGGAGTATTTCTTCCTGATTGGCAAGAACCCTTTCGTTTATCATATCCTTTCGTAAGGACAACAAACAGTCACAATCTGGATAATCACATGGGGATTTGTCGTACTTCCAAAGAATTTCATGCTCAATGCATTGAATGTCGTAATCGTTAATGTCAATCATATTGCTACTTGTTTTTGATTATATTATTGATTCGTCTCCAAAAATTATTAAATCCAAGAACACGTTCCTTTTCTGTTGATGTAACAGCGATGTCAAGTAACGTCATTAACAATATTTCCATATAGCTCTTTTGTGGAACATATTGCTGTCGAACATATATGTCCATATATGCTTCTATTTTTTGGCTGACATTCTCAGCAGCTTTAATATAACGTTGTTCCTCATTTTCTGGAACATACACATCAATATCCCATTCATATATATGGATTTTTAAATGTTTCTTTTCTTTATTCTTGAATAATTTTCTCATATTGCACTGTGTGATGTTTAATTCTGAGTGCAAAGAAAACCAAGACCTCCGCCAACTGGTGGCAGAGGTCTTGGAAAAATGCTGTTATTAACAAAAAAACTATGCTATTGGGTCTGGACAGAACTCTCTACGCTTGCAGGTCTTACAGAATTTACCCATCCATACTTCATCGAACTGGTTCATGGCATGTTCCACGATTTCCGGGTCATCTGTCAGGATGCCGGCCTCGAAGTTCCGCTTGTTATCCGTCTTCATGCCAATGCCCGCGCCAGTTAGGTTGACACTGCCAATGTAAACCTCTTTGCAGTCGAAAACAAGCATCTTAAAGTGGACACGCGGACAGAGAACTCGCTCTAAACGGTCATAGAGTACAGGATATTTGTCAAAGTCCTCTCTGAAATTGGGACCAGGCTCCTTTTCGTGAATAAGTCTCACCTCCACACCATGCCGAATGAGACCGGCAAGCACCGCAAGAAAAGGTTTCTTCTGTTTGCCGACCTCCACATAGATATCTTTTATGTTTGCCGTCCTAATCCACAAGTTGTGCTTCACGGATTGAACCCGTGATAGCACTTCTTTGTAGTGGGCGGAGTTGGAGATGTAGGTGAGCATTTTTATTAATTATCTGGTTTCTGAAGATACATGCTCTGTTATAAAAGCTGTTTTCTCTAATAGTGAACACATTTTTTCAAGATTGTCAAGGGCCAGTTGCTCACTCCATTTTGAATGGTCTTCATTTGCACTTCTGAACATCACCAACATCTTAAGACTTTGCAATGATTTGTTGTCAAGTTGTTCCTGTATTCTGGCAAACTTAACCCTTATATTATCATTACTCTGGAGAGAATTAAAACTTTGGGAAATCATAGCCAAATTACCAAACCCATTGATGATATCAGAATTCCAAACTTCATTATTTGATTCATCTTGAGGATGAAGATGCTCGATAGAGCGATTTGTTCGAAAAACGTATTCATCAACGATTCTTCTATCTTCATTGTTAAAATGTACAGTTCTTTGCTCCCATAGATAGTAATCCAGCCTCCAGAACCAATAGCGATCGATATTTGGATACTTCTCTTCTCTTAATTTTTGCGGATAGCCGTCTTTGCATCTTCTCATATTGTCTTCATCTTTCAATTTCTGAAGAATAACTGAAGCATCCTGCCAATCGTTGGGAAGTTGAAGCAACTGTTTCATATATGGTATGAGCCAGATATAGAACTCTGTTGATACTGATAACATCGATAGATATTGTCGCAAACACTCCCTATTCTCACGGTCATTGTCTCTAAAGTTAAGCGTAAACCGGCTTTGACCGTTTGAAATGTCTTTTCTAACGACATAATAATCTAAAAGAAGTCGGTAGAACAATAGATTATTGTAAAAACCATCTATATCTGTAAGAACATGTTTTTCAAACCTTTCGATAAGTTTGTCTTTTTGATAAAAGCCATCTTTGCCTTTTAAGTCGAATGACAAGTCTAATGACAATAGAAGAAACTCTGGGAAAGATAAGATACCATCTTGCCTTTCAATAGCATGAAATCCTATTGATGCTTCTTTTTTCTTTACAGGAATAATGTCGATTGTATTAGCATTTTCCTGAGCATCGTTATTACTATCTAAAGTTTCCCACCCTTCTGTTTAGGGGCTTTCAGGTGTTCGTAACGCCCGAATAGCTTAGCTCTTAACAGAGACTTAAAATATGTTTAAGCAACTTTTCTTCGTAACTGCTTCTCCTCTAAGGCTTCAGCCATAACTTCGAAATCAGCACCCCGTTCTGGATCATTTGCGATTATCTGTGTCAATTCAAGAATACTATACCCGAGCACTTCTCCAAGTACGTCCATCAACCTCTCCAAACAAGCGAGTACTCGTTTCCAAAGGGTTAAGGACATGACATCGTCTTCCATTTCAGCGAACAATTCGCCCATGGTTTCATAATCTGACATTCGCTTCTCCAATGCCATCACTGTATATGTTATGTAGCAAAGAGTAGCATCAGCAATCTGACCGTTGAGGTTTCGACCGGCATATGTGCCAAGTCTAAGATATTGCTTGGTCTCCCGATTGACGACTTCAATATTCCAACGTATCTGGTAGAGTTCAAAGGCACGCACAAATGACATTGAGATGTCTGTGGACAGCATGATATTCCATCTTTCATTATGCCCGTATTTGATAAGGAAGATCCTGACAGGAAGATTGCCCGAATATCCCCGAAGGGCTATGTATTGACATTTATACTTGCGGCAGCCATGTGCGTATTCTCTGCTGTATAAGGCGATCAATTCCTCTGCGTTATGCTTCTTGCCATTGACCAAATATTTGGTAGCGCCCATTTTTGCCAAGCCCACATAGTGTATAGCACCGTTAGCAATTTTCCTTATGGATGTTATGAAGTCTTCACAGGCAAACCAGCTGTCTGCTAATGCATAATGCGGATGGAGGCCACATTTCCACATACGTTTCACCATCTCTACAGCACAGTCCAACTTACTCATGCTACACTCCTGTTCTCTTTGATAATCAGGATAGTTCTTCTCACGACGTATACTGAACCTACGTTTGAGTTGTTTCTTTCCAATTCCTCCATCGCCTTTCTTGCCGAGCTCCTCGTGTAATGAGAAGTCGAAAGGCAATGTGGATTTCCCGTCGAAGAATGCACATAAGAGTAGCTTATAGCCAAGAACATAGTTTCTCTTTACATGATCAAAGACCTTCGTTATATGCTCCATGAACTTTCCACTCTTTTCCAATGTGGTGTCATCAATGATTACGCATGAATTCTCATTATCTGTTTGTATGCCATTCTTTCGAAGAACGCACATAAAACGGATCACTGTGTAGTTCATAAGGCGGCGCCAATCCATGGAAGGACGTTCCAGCATACGATAGTAGCAGTTCTTACCCGTCTCAAGGAGACCATAGAATCCTTTCTTATACATAGAGTGGATGGTCTCTCCGTTGATTCGGAAAAGGCAAAGAGAAAGTATGAGCTGAACGGCAGATATACCATCATGCTTCTCTAATGACAAACGGCATAACAAATGTCCAAGCCCGAATTTGGAGAAAAGCTTGAGAATATCAGTGCTCATTTTACTTTTAACACTCAAGAGTTTGGAGATCTCACTGAAATTGCTTAATTTTGTATCCATAACAGTTCCTCTTTAATTTATTGGTAATCAATGTAATTGGACACTACAAAGTTACTAAAAATTATCGAGAAACTGTTATTTTATCCCACTTTATATGAGGTGGGAAACTTTAGTTACTATCCTCTATATAGGATAATGCGTTTTCAAAATTTCCGAGTCTGCATTCTTTTATGGCGTATCTGTATAAATCTGCATATTGATGGTCATTTAAATTTTCACTTCTGCGTATAATAGGTAATTCCATTTGAGAAACAGCGTTCCAAATGCGGACCAATCTATCAGAATTCTGCTGATGCCGTATGAGCTTAACTTTCAGTATTTCATGTTGTTCCAATCCTCTCCCTGTAGAGTTTAAAACCTCAAAATATTTGTTTAATGATGTTGCATCTTTCAAATAATGAGATGGTAGCTCTGAAATAAAGAAGGTGAGATGGTTATATATGTTAAGTGCATAAGAATCTCTTGCTTTTTCATCACCCGCAAATTCTTTCTCTATATAATCAGTGATGCACAATAGCGCATTCTTCATATACAAGTTTTCATAGCCATAATATGAGATGCCGATATTCAAATGATCCGTGAGATTATCATCATTTGATAACGACATAAGATAATTTTCATCTTCGGAGCGAGCCACCAACTTAAGCCTTTTTCCTTCTTCTAAGAATGAATTCCATTCGGGTATATGCTTAAATGCGATAGCCATTAGTATCATAACAGTAAAACGTTGCTGACCATCGATAAGGTCGATATCGCCACCTTCACGCACGATGACTGTCAGCATACCTAAGTAATATGCATTATGTTCCTTCTGGAATCGTTCAGAGTCAAAATGTTCTTTCAAGTCTGTCAGAAGTTTTCTAACCTCTTTTGGCGTCCAGGCAAACAAGCGCTGGTATAGGGGAATACAGAATCTTTGTCCGACAATATCCCGTGGTGTATATCTGTTATTACTCATATTCTGTAGTTTTCTTTTTTTCAATGAATGTGTCCGTAAATTTAGCCATTCTGAGCGATTCCTCGTCAGTCAGGATTTTAGGATCGTGAAGTCCTCTGAATACCAGACAGAGGGCATTGTAAAATCTTACCTTTATGTCTCCACCTTCCAAATCTCTTCCACTCTTTTTTAACAGAAGGAGGGTTTCAGCGAGGAAGAATGAAGGTGATGATGCCTGATCAATCATCATGACCAGTTCATTGTTCTGAACGTGCTCATTGATTTTATATTGAATTGCACGCGCTTCATATCGATGTTGGGCAATCGATCCCGCTATACAGAATAATGCCTCCGACAGGTATTGCTTGCCGAATTTTGAAAAATACGCAAACAAAACAGTTTCTATAACGCTCTCATATTTCCAATGGGACTCACCTAATAAATATCTTCTAAGTAATAATACCTGTGGGGTCTTGACAAATTGTTTATACAAATCTACAAAATAGTCTGTAAATGCAAAGAAATGTGCACCGCCTTGTATCTTTTCATAAAAATAAAACCTTTCCCCGAATGGTGGAATCCCTGGAATAAGTGGCGCAGCGGAATACTCATCTTTAATGGGACGATTGCTATTCATCTCATCACACGAATGTTTGCGCATCCATTTTCTAATTCGGAAGAGATATAGCCCCAACGTTTTATGTATAAAAGGTTCGTTATCCGAATCTGTATCTTGAGAAATCGTGTTCCATCTTCGAGCCAAATGTTCTGCTTGGCTATCATTGGTAATTAAGAAACGCAGATGGTGAGCTTTCAATATATCATAATCAGACAATCTAACTCCTCTGGAGTTCTGATTGGAAAAGAAAGTATATGCGAGATCAAGATTATTTGATTTCAGTAAGAGTACAGAGAATGTGAGATGACTTAATATATTGTTAAGCATTAAGTTGTTTTCGTCACAGTCCCATCCTTTTATCTCTTGAATAACATATTTGGCATTTGATATATTGTCACAAGCTTCCTGAGATTTAAATCTTTGAAGCAAAAGAGGCATATTTCCCTCATACCCTAATGCACGAAGAATAAGGGTTAGTGTTACTAGTCTTTGTTGTCCATCAATAATATCATAGCCATCATCCTGACACTGAAGGATTATTGCTCCCAAATGGTAGTCTAATCCTTCGGGCATTTCCTTCAAATTATTCCATAAGGTTTTAATATTATTGTCATTCCAACAGTAAATTCTTTGGTAATCTGGTATTGTAAGCTTTAAGTCAAACAAATCTTTGAGAGACATTGTTTTTAGACAAACTTCCTCTTCATCATCAAACTTTTTAAACTCAGAAGGATTTTTATATGGAAGAGTGAGATCGGTTGGCTTAAAACGTTTTGCACAATCTTCTAACAATTTGTCATACTTATCATATAACAACATGAGACCTTTTTCCAAACTATCGTCCGAATTAATAATGCAGTTGTATCTGACCTTATAAGCTGGGCCATCATTATACCAGACCAAGGAGGAATCGTCTTTAGTTGAATCTTGTATATATCTAGCAATTCTTGAATATTTGTAATGATCTGCAACGTTTTGAGGTTCTATGTGCAATTCCCAATACAATTTCCAATCATCCCAAATTAATTCGTAATGGACATTGCTCATGTTTGGGAAAGAAGATTGAACTTGAATCCATCTATTATAGTCCGCTTTTTTAGATGAATCGTCTTTATAGCTTGGATTTACTATTCTTCCAGACATTATTTTTCCGACTACAGTTTTTACTTTTTCGGTTTCTTCTGTTTTTATTCTCCACCACATAATGATATATGTTATTTATATTGAACAAAAATGTCTATAGGAATAATTGTATCAGCGACAGAGCATCTTCTGCACTACATTGATATTCTCTCAAATTGCCATAGGCTATCTGCAGTCCAAATAGCTGTTTCTTACATTTTTCACGCGTATCTTTACACATTTCTTTAATATCATCCATAGATAACATATACCCAGATACAACTAATTGAGCAAAAGCCCGTCCTGCAATAGCATCATCACTCTCTTCTGATGAAATTCCTATAAGAATTGTTCCCATTAGATTGATGCTTTGTTTATCAATGTTTTCAACTCCAATAGTTTTAAGCGCACTTTTGGAGACTTCGTTTAATACAATTTCATATTCATCACCATCTTCTTCATCGCGATAGTCTTCTTCATCATCCCAAAGAGACCTGCTAAGCTCGTCATCTTCTTCGTCATCAAAGTTCTCTTCAGCATAGACATCTTCTATGCCGAACTGTTCCCGTATTGAATTGATTAACTCATCTGCTTGGATAAATAAATCACCTATTTGATCCATGAGCTGTTCTGCCTTTTCATCAGGTTCACCTTCGTCATATATGCTATTTCTCCATTCATCAAACTCATCATCCAATTTGAGCAATTCTTCATTCTCAATTGTATCAATCAGTTCTCCAGGACTGTTAAGATCTGGATTACTCTGATTTTTGAGTTCTTCCAATCGACCAATTATAGCGTTTATTTTATCTATTAATTCCATGGTTCTTTATTTGGATTTGTATTACAGTATTTCTCTTGCAATCCATGCACAAGCTTCAGCATCGGCCAGCGCATGGTGGTGATTCTCCAAGCAATAACCACAAGCAGTAGCTACTGTTTGAAGTTGGTGATTTTCTAAATCAGGGAGCACTCGTCGTGAAACACAAAGAGTGTCGTAAAACTCGTAATCTGGGTAATCCATCTGATATACTCGAAACACAGCCTTCAGACACCCTTCGTCAAAAGGTTTATTATGAGCGACAAGCGGTAAACCCTCTATTAGAGGTACTATTTGTGCCCATACTTTCGGGAATACTGGTGCATCCTCAGTATCATCCTGGCAGAGTCCATGCACCTGAGAACACCAATAGTTATAATAGTTCGGCTCTGGCTGGATGAGAGAATAGAACGTATCTACAATCTCACCATTTCGTACAATGACGATACCAACAGAACAAACAGAGCTACGCTCATTGTTAGCCGTTTCAAAATCTATTGCTGCAAAATCTTTCATTTTTTGTCATCTTTGTATTTGTTCCACATTCTCTTAATCTTACCGGCAATCTCTTTGCGGAGCCAGTAGGGTTCAAGTACCTCCATGTCTTCACCATTCCAAAGCAGTTCCTGCTGGAAGTCAAACTCAGGACGGAGATTGAAGGTAAAGATGCTGTACTCTTCGTTGCGCTCTATCTCTTCCTGCGACTCGTGCATTTTCAGGTCACGGATGTAGTTGGCCTGTCCTGCCGAAACCTTCAACTTAACAGGTTGAATCTTGACAGACTGTTCGGCTATGATACCAAAACAACCAGCAAAGAAATCCTCTGCCGTCCAATCCTTTGGCATTTCAAATGTCTCGTCTGTTGCATGAAGATATTTGATACGATCAAGGGAATAGATACGTGGCCCTTTCTCATAATAGTAGGAATAAGTGCTACGAGCCACCATGTACCAACGCTGCCGGAATAGTTTTACACAATACGGCTGAACATCGAAGTTGTTCTCCTCGTCCTTCCAATAACTGTGGTAGGTCATGTTCAGTACACGATTTTCCTTCATAGCCTCAATGATGGGCTGAAGGTAGTTCTGGCCAGACGGCACGTATTCCAGAATGATGCGGTCTTTGATGCTCTGACTGTTGGCTAAGGCATTGCTCACACAGAAAGTGTTGTACAGCCAGGAACGAAGTCCGTTTTTACTAATGTCTTCCTCGTTTTCGATATAGTAGCGGTATTCTCCACGGTTCTCATTGACTATGCTGATACCGAACATATCCCAGATTACATAACGCCAGTTGTCGAAGGTGCGTTTGGGAATTTCTACACCTCTGCTTATTTCGTCACGGAGCCATAATTCATTCAGTTCTTTGAACGAAATCTTACGTCTGCGATAGATGGTCTCTATCACCCAGACGTATTTGGTAATTAGGTTTTGTCCTCTATCGTTATTAATCATATTTAATGTTTTTTCTGCAAAATTACTCTAAGGGTACGCCAAGCCGTGGCAGAGGTTGGAGAAAATGTAGATTTTGTTAAAAATTCATCTACATTCAACCTTTAGGGACATCTAAAGCTCGGAATTGTTCTTGAAGGTTCGTTATCTTTTCCATCAACTCGCCGAAAGTCAGAGGTTGCCCATAAATGAAGCTCTCCTTCATTTCGTTATAGTCAGCTTCGTAAGAGGACATCAGTTCGTCACTTGGTACAATCTGAATAGTGGCAGGTAGCTCTTTGTCGTAATCCACATAACCAACATGATAGAACTTGCGACGATGCTCCACAATCTCATGATAGAGCACCAAATCATTAAGAGCCATTTCTGCGTATGGGGTTTGCATCAGTCTCTCCAAGTCGTAGAAGTGACGTGTCATTCTATGCGTTCTCGGTTCGTCCTTCTGGAACTCTTCACACAAGAGGAAAGCTTTTTCCAAGAAAGTCCTGGCGGGACTGACAGTGCGGATTGTCTGGACAAGGTCGGAATCCACATCTTCATCCTTGAAGGTCTGTTCTATAAGTGATGAAATTCTTCTCATCTCGTAAGGCTCGGACATTGACAACACGCTAATCTCTACTTTAACCGTTGGTATTGCGTATGCGGCTTGGCTATCGTAGAGTGAAGGATATTGAACATAAAGAACAGATGGGTCTTTATCGTGTGGAACCTTTTGGGGCTCACCATTTTCATTGGATATGTCATTGTCTGTGAGAACTGTTACTTCAAGCCCCATTTCGACAAGTTTCGCCGATAACTCGTCTTTGAACTCGCCATACAAGAAGTCCTGTCCTTTCTCTCGAAGATTATGTATTTGCGTATTACTGGTACAGCTTGCACAAGAGAGTTGCTTGACGTTCAGAAAATAGTCACGGCTCAATGCTAAATCAATATCTTCACTGAATCGGTTGATGATATCCCAGCCTTTACTGAGACTCGTACCACCTTTGAATAACAGATATTCTGATACACTGGAGTGAAAAAGGGCATACAACACTGCCGTTACCCACCAGTCCTTCTCGGCAGCAGCTTCATCAATTTGCCGTGCCTCGACCACACCTTGTATCATCGCCTTTCGCTCGTCGAGCGAGAAATCAATCCATTTACTCATTTTATTCCTTTCTTTATAACTTGTCGCATCCATACAGGAGCCAACAACAAATCACATTCTATGGTGTCAGTCTCAGGAGTTTCCGAGAACAGTTGTCTAATCCTCGCTTCAACATCCTGAGTGATGTTATGCTCACCAATGCTGCGTAATGCTTGTACCAATTCTGGCATCAAACGTCCGCGGAATGCAAAGTTCTTAGGTGCCCCATGCTTCAGAGTCACTGTTCGATTCCCTAATTTCATTTTTCGCCCAGACCCAGTAGTCAGAAAAATAGTGTTCATGGGTACTTGCGTTGAGAATCCTAAGCGATTAGCAGCAGTGGCTCCCGTAGGTATAACTTTTGCCTTATCTCGTTTGGAAATCTCTTTCACTAATTCGTAAGCCGAAGGATAAAGGATGCCAAAACGTGTTTTACGTGCCTTGACATACACACCTTTGGCTATTCGTGTAATCAATCCTTCTTTCTCAAAGATGGCGAGCAGTTTTGTGACGTACTCGACATCATATTGTGGAAAAGAAGAAACAAAGAATATCTCGCCAAACTTACTGCGAGTAATCCTTTTTCTAATCTGTTGTACTACTGCATTCTCCATCGATTTTGTATATAAATTATGGTCGGAATGATAATAAATATTTCCGACCGCAAAGATACAAAATTTCTTTCATACAACAATACCTTAAGTGTTGAAATTAAGTTTCATTGGCAAATTATAGCGTTTTTCTTGCTGCATAGATGGCATTCCTATATAAATAATGTGTCGCTTTTTACATTAGGGGCAATATTGCCAGAAAAGACGACTTCAAGAATAAAATACCATGACTTAATCAATTTATTGCACACTTGCGGGCCATTTGGGGTTCAAAAAAGTTAAAAACGTTAAATGTTCGTCTTTTCCCCAATCTTTAGAATCTAGGCAATCACTTTTCTATCGTTTAAAGTACAAGTAATTGATATAATGCGATTTACAAATACAATGTTTTGTAAGAAAGTAGAAACAGTTGACCTCTCTGAATGCACAAAACTGGAAGTTATCGGAAACAATGCTTTTTCGGGATGGGACTCTTTGAAAAAAGTGATATTTCCTAAAAGCATTATTTCTATCGGAAAGAATGCTTTCCGAGGATGCAAACAATTGGTAAAAACAAATCTTTCCGAATGTGACAAATTAGAAAAAATCGGTGATGGGGCATTTAGAGATTGCGAGTCTCTCAATGACAGTTTTTTAGCTTCATACTTCAAAAGAAAAGAGGAGAAGAAAATAGAAGAAAAAAGACTTAAAGAAGAAAAACTTGAAGCTGAAAGAAAACTTGAAGCTGAAAGAAAACTCAAAGCTGAAGAAGAAAGCGCTAAGGCTGCCAAAATAGTAGGTCTTATATTCCTCTTCATGCTGTCTCT
>ENA-OYXV01000658-OYXV01000658.1-human-gut-metagenome-genome-assembly--contig:-NODE-658-length-21125-cov-5.303844_pt1 | contig 21125 bp, 23 predicted proteins | sample MGYA00244846_ERZ653424 | MGnify/ENA primary metagenome ERZ653424 (study PRJEB26926, sample SAMN06165108) | human gut metagenome | biome: ENVO:00009003; feature: ENVO:2100002; material: ENVO:00002003...
TGTGTATAAGAGACAGCATATACATACTCATTCATATTCTCGAAAAAATGCCAGATATTGTTAATTTCTTTCATCTTTCATCCTCACATTTCCTCTAGTTCGGTTAATTGTATCTATACATATAGATATTATAGCATATAACTATTATTTTTCTACAGTCTCATTTCAAATTGTTGATTTCTATTATATACAAGCCTGCTGTCTTTTACTTCCAGCTGTGCTGCCTGTATGCATACTCTGCCGTCCTCTGCATTGGCAATATACGACTTATCCAGTCGATGTTCATTGAAAAAATTCGGATGCGTAAAGTAGAATATACCCCTGTCTTTCCCAGTGTGTATAGTCCTGTGTTTCATAGACTCCCAGTCCATTCCATTCATCTGTGATCATCCATTTCTTGCCGCCCAGTTCAAATACATTAGGCCATTCATGACTATTATAGTCAATTTCTTTTCCACACACATCCCAATGATAGAGGTCATTACTGATGGCACTGTATGTATAGGAATCATGATTCTCATGTAGCGATTTCCAGAAATTCTGTAATCCCATCAAAAAATATAAGTGTTTTCCCGGGCACGAATTTTTTTGACGGGTCAATCAGTGAAATGTTTTTAATAATGTCGGCGGCCTCATAACCATCGGCAATAATGCTCTTTTTATATAAGCTCCTTATCCAAAAGGAAATCAACCACATTGATATTCAAAATGCCGTTATCATCATACCAACGCTTTCCTATATCTTTCCTTACAACAATTTTAGGGAAAAAATCTCCTGTAAGCGTAAATGGTCTAAGTTCTACTTCTGCTTTTTCATCAGTAGGCATTGCATACGCCGACTGGATATAGGTTCGTTTTCCACCTGAATTTACGACAAAATCTATTTCCCTTGGAGTACGAATTGAATTGCCTTTTTCACTGAGTGTCCTTGCATAAACAACACCAACATCAACGGAAAACTGCCTGATATTCAACTCATTATATATGATGTTCTCCATTATATGAGTCATTTCCTGCTGACGAAAACCTATTCTTGCATTTCTAAGTCCAATATCTTCGCAGTAATATTTACTTGGCGAATCAAAATAGGATTTTCCTTTTACATCATATCGCTTACTTTCTGAAAAAAGGAACGCATCTTCCAAATGTCCGATATATACCCGAATTGTATTAGCAGACACACCGCCCCCTTGTTTCGACTTCAGAGTGTTTGCAATTTTGGTCGGATTTGTTAATAAGCCAACTGATGAGCAAAGCAAATCTAAAATCTGTTCCAGAATATCTTGCCTTTCAATTCTCTTACGTTCAACAATGTCTTTAATATACACTTCCGTGAAAAGTGATTTCAGATAATTCATCTTAGCCGTATCATTAGGTCTTGACAAAATAAACGGCATACCACCATAAAATGCGTATTCATCAAATGCTTCATTTTTATCCCCACCAACAGCAGAGTAATATTCCGCAAAACTAAGTGGGTGTACTCTTATTTCATCGCTTCGTCCTCTAAATTCAGTAAGAATGTCACTGGAAAGCATTTTTGAATTGCTTCCGGTTACATAAACATCTAAATTCGGTAAACCTCTCAAATCATTAAGAACATCGTAAAAGGTAATTTTCTTACCGTCTGGATTATATGGATTAGCCACCTCATCAGACATTTGAATTTCATCAACGAAAAGATAATATTCTTCCTTGCTCTTTTCCACTTTCTCTCTTACATATGATGAAAGAATAAGCGGATTACGATATTTAATATCTTTCGCAAGGTCAAGTTCAACTGTAATAATCTGTTCTTCTTTTACACCGTTTTCAATCAAGTAATCTCGGTATATATTTTTAAGAAGATAGGATTTACCACAGCTTCTGATACCGGTAATTACTTTCACTAAGCCGTCAAAACGATATGAAATCAACTGCGCAAGGTAACTATCACGCTTAATTTCCATAAATCCCACTCCATTCCATTGAAAATTATAGCCTAAAAGGGCTAAAATATTCAGTGAAAATATTTTTATCTTTGTCCCAATAACTCAAAAAGGTGCTGCATACCTGCAAACACCTCTTTAGTCATACGATATATCAATACCATGATCTGCAAGTGCCTGGTGAAGATCCTCTTCGATTCGTTCTTTGAACTGTTCATAATCCATAGTTTTGCTTTCCTTTGATAGCCGTTTGAAATACTTGTAGAAATTATAATACGGAGCTTGGACGTATCAGCTCAAGTCTGAACCAGATTGCCAAGCGGATAAACAGCATCGGAAACATTTATAAGGAGCACAATCTTTCCGTCATCATTTCGGGTGCCCGGCGTGGCAGAAAATACAAAGAATGGCAGTCCGACCAGAACGGTTCTGCATGGAAAACGCAGATCAGAAAGGACATCAATTTCTGTATCAAGCCGGCTTCCACTTACGAAGAATTTCTGCTTCTGATGAGAGACAAAGGGTATGAAATCAAAGGGGAAACTTTTGAAGAAGGAGCTGCCAAATACATCTCATTCCGCCCTCTGGATAAAGAGCGTTTTGTGCGTGGCAGTGCAAGGTCTTTGGGTAAAGAATACACAAAGGAGCGTATCGGGGAACGCATTGAAAGGAAACGGGAGAGAAAGGCAGTGATTCCGAAAAAAGACTACTCTGCCCGCAGGCTCATTGACACCTCTGACGAGAAATTTCAGAACAGTCCGGAACTGCAAAGGTGGGCTGCCATCGAGAATTTAAAAATCGCCGCACAGAGCTATAATGAAGTCGGCTCCCTTGCAGAACTGGAATACAAAATTGCGGCGAAAACCGAAGCCGGAAAGTCTGCAAAACAGAGCGTGGTGGAACTGGAACACCGCATCAAAGACCTTGCGGAAATCATCAAATATACACAGCAGTACAAAGCCAACCGCTCCTACCATATCGGCTACAAAAAAGCCAAGAATCCTGACGCATATTTCCGCAGATACGAAAGCCAAATCATTCTTTATGGCGGTGCCAGACGTATGCTTGAACAGGCGGGCATAAACTTAAAGGGCTTGAATGTCGATAAGCTGAAAGCAGAGTATCAGGAGCTGATGAAGCAGAAAAGCGAGCTGACTTCCACCTATAAGGATTGTGAAAAGGAAGTGCGTGAGCTGAAACGGAAACAGGAAAATCTCAATCAGTATCTCGGACGGACACAGCCCGATCCGGCACAGGAACAACAAACGAAAAAAGATACTCCGAACCTGTAAATGGGTAAAAAAATAGAGATGTCGAAACACCCCTATTTTCCTAAACCTCTTGCAAAATCCGCAAGTCTGGTTTATAATCAGCTCAGAAACCGAAGGATTTTGGTGTGTCCAACGGTTGCACAATCGGAAACAAATAATCAGTTTAAAAATCAAACGGAAAGGCTATCCCCTATTGGCGTAGAGGATAGCCTTTCCGTTTATTTGCGGTTACGTTTATTGTCTATGTATGTCAAGGCTGCAAATACAACCAGTAAAAGTGTAAGCACTTCTAAAGTATCCATACCGACCTCCTTTCTGTTTCCAGAAAGGACAACCGCAAGACTATCCCTACTGCTCTAATCTGACTGAAAAACATTACAACATGTGGAGTCGAATTTTGCTAGTACCGACTCCCATTCATTCTGCCGCTTCCAAAGAAATTTCTGCAAATTCCTCATCGGTCATGCTCTGGAGCTTACCTAACACCTGCTCTCCAAGCTCCTCCATGTCGCTGTCCTTTATGTGCGGCATTACCTGTCTGATCTGCCCAATCATGTCCATCCTGTCCTGTGTCTCAAACACACACATGAAATTGATTTCTTCTACTGTGAATTTACTCATCTTCTTACATCTCCCTCTGTGATTTTTTTTCGGTTTCCTTTTCCGGTGAAGTACGCTCCGTCTTATCTCTCTGCTCTATGACCGCCCTTTTCTCCGCCAGCTTCTCCTTTATAGAAATTCTGCCTTTGGTCTGCTCCTGTTCCTTTTTCTCCGCTCCGTTATTTAGAACATTATCAATCATGTTGTAATTCTGTTCGGTAAGTTCCTCCACCTTTGCAAGCGGCTTGTATTCTTCCAGTTTGTCAAGCAGCTCCTTTGCCCTTCTCGCAGTCTGAACCGCTTCGCTGTTATCAATCTCCACACCCTGCCCGAAAATGTCCGTAATTCTCTCTCTGACACCTTCAGAAACGACAGCATTGAGAAAGTCATTCAGATACCCGGTATTTCCGTTTCTGATGTCCTCAGTGATGTTGGCAACCTGTGCTTCCCTGTCCTCAACCGTATCCTGATACTGATAGGTGTCATAATCATAGGAAAACTGGTCTATCTCCGTAGCAAGGATAGCCGCCTGCCACTTCTCCAGTGAACCACGCACCTCAATGTCCGGTAACTTGTCAATCAGCTCCGCTATGACCTCGATTGCTTTCGGATGGTTCGTTCATGAGCCATTGCCACCAGTGACGGTATACTTTATTCAATTTTATCTGCTCCTTTCTGATTTTGGTAAAAAAATAGCGGCAAAACTATAATAGCCTTACCGCCTGTGATATTACTGTATTCGTGACTAATCTCTCAAATACCACGAAAATCCAGTTTCTTCATCCGTATATTTAGAGTCTGTTGCTGCCCACTCCTCTAACGACTTATCGCCAAACCATACCTATGAACCGCTATCTTCTGATGCAGTTTTTTCTCCTTCCCTATTAACGAATTTGTTATTTTAAGTGTTTCATATATATCCTGCACATTGGCATTCTGCCTTGTACCTGCTGGAACAAATTCCTGTACTACCTGTTTCTGTGGGTAAAATTGTCTGGTCTTTCTCTTGTTGTACTTATTCGTTTATACATTGTTCTGATAAAATTTTAGTCCCATTCCATTTACGCTCATTTGTTAAGCCCCCATATATTTTCAAAAATAGCTATACTTTGCCCTAAGAATTCTATGCGACTGATTTAACAATCCTACTACCTTCTTTTGTATATTTAATGCCATTAACGGTAAAATCTTTAGATGCATCAATACCAAAATAACTTAAAACTTTTTCAACATTTTCATTCCATCGAGCAATTCCTGATGAATCTGTTCCCACATGATTCATTTGACCACTTGCATTTCTAAGAAGTGTTGCTAAAGCCCCAGCCATGTCAGAAGCTTCCTGACTTTCTTTCTGATTATCCCAATTTGTTACTCCGGATACTTCGACACCTTTCTCTCGAACAGTCAATGTAAATCCACCCAAAACCTTTATACTCGCACCTAACGCAATATCAATAGAATTATTTTCTCTATTAATTTGTGTACGTCCTGCAAGTTTTATTGGTTGCTTGACTATAGAAGCTATATCATCCACAGGATCCAGCTGCGATGCGTATTTCAACGCCTTCTCTTTATCAATATACATATTGTTTTCGTCACCAACAAGAATATTTGTAATTTCCTCTAAATTATCAATGAACTTCTTATAAAAAGCTTTTTCCTGTTCAATATATTCTCTGGCATTCTCTTCACGCTCACTTATTGGCGTTAAGGGATTCTCCAAATCCTGCAAGATCTCCTTTGCTGCCTGCAGTGCAGATGCCACAGAATTGCCAAATACATTTTGATAATCCTCTACTCCATTTTCTCGATTTATCACCTGACGCACCAAAAGTTGAGAAATGTAATTCATCTTACCGCCTTCAAGATATCCTGTTTCTTTTGCTGCATTCATCCATGCATTCTTTACAATTTGTGGCGCAACTGGAGCTGCTTTATCAAATACTTCTGCATGCGCTGCAAATATGCTATCTGCATCCATGTCACTGCTCAAAAATTCTTCCCAGAAATCTTTAGAGCCGCTAAAAATCAAATTTGCATCTTTTTCAAATCTGCCGATAAAATCCTGTACTTTCTTCGCATCATTAGGATTTGTATATTTTATTTCCCAACTATCTATAATCTTACCATTTTGACATCTGGTACTGACAATTCCATTTTCTCCAAAGGCAGTAATCGTCCAAACCTTTTCTTTATTTTCATCCTCTTCTACAGAAGCACACTCTGTACCTGTATCTGTTTGTGAAACACCCACTGTTGTAGTGCCGGTCAACTGTACTTCCTCAAATCTACTCAAAGCCTTATTCTCCATTTCCTGAGCCTCTTTTGCTGTGCGAAGTACTGTCTGATCATCGGTTTTTAGATTCTTTGTCCAATTCTTTTCGTGTTTCGCACCATCTTCTGTCGGAATTCCCTCTTCTATCTGGCTTTCTGCATCAGTCTCAGATGTACCACTTAAACCATTTGCAGCTGCACTAAGTGCTGCCGCTGAAGCCGCAGTTGCTCTCATACCTGAATCAGCCTCTAAAGCTGCTTTCTGAGCGGCTTCATCTTGTATTTCTTTCAGCTGTCTTAGGCGTTCCTTAAATGCGTCGATATATTCATCTACACCTTCAAGCATTTTATCCCATTCTTCATCTGTCATTTCACGCCAGTCTTTTTCTTCTTTGAGTTCCTGTGCTGACAGCTGATTGTCATCACGAAATTTCTGAACTGCTTCACTAAATAAATCTCTGCTGCTTACCTTTGTGTTCCACTTTTCTAAATATGATAAAAGCTTTCCACATTCCACTGATTGCGAATATGTCTCTGTCATACCTGAAAATGTCTGTTTTGCATTGTCAATAATTGCAAACCAGTCCTGTTTTTTATCCCAGAAAGCCTGTTCATCATAAATGCCAGAGCAAACTCCATCATATTCTGACTGCGATGCATATGCCTTCATCTTCGAATAGGAAGCTATACCATGTTTTTCAATCATACCCACATCTTCCATATAAGACATCAGAGCAAACATTTCTAACTCTGTCGCATTATTTGGATCTACATCATTAACACGAACCTCATAATCACCCACTTTAATTATTGGTTCAGCTGGTGTGGAAGAATCAGCATATTTTGCTAACAATCCTGTATTCCCTGCTGTTGTAACACCAATTGTTTTTCCATTGTTAGACGATGTAGTCTCTTGTGTTGCAGAACCCATTGTTGTAAACTTTGAAGCTGAATCGTTTGAACTGTTCTTACGATAGCCAGCATGATAAAAATCGGTACTGTATCCTACTGCTCCTATACTCATTTTTACTCCTTTCCGCAGTTGCTCTGTCAGTCACAACCGCACCGCTCTCCAGAAAGGTCCGAGCGGAATAATAAAAGGCACTGTACCTCAAATTCAATCCTTTGAAATACAATGCCATCCTTGCACACATTATATCGGCATATTTATCAAAATGCTTTATATATAACAAATTATAACCCAAATCTATCTTATTTTTTTGACATTTTAACAAACCAATACTCATTATCTCCTTTGTTGTCGATCATCGGTTCACATAATTTAATATAAGCACCAGAATTATCATATGTACAGGATAAAATGTATAACAAAGATACTGGAACGGTTTGCTGTGATGTCCTTGTCTTCCACGATATAACCAGATTGGCAGCAATGCAAAAAGAGCTAATCCCTGCTGGCATATTTCAAATTGTATTCCACCTAATTGTACCGGATACATCAGACCGCCTAACATTTCCACATTAATCCAATAAAGCGCAGTGATTTGTCCCAACAGACACCACCATTTTCTTCCACGGAACAAATAGAACACAAAGACTGTCAAAATGCCTGCGCCATAGTAATCTACCATGCTTAATGTTCCAAGTAAGGCTCCCACGACAACAACAAGAACAACCGTGATTACATATAAAAAGACGTTCTGTTTTTTGTGCACGGTTTCCATCAAATGAATTCCTAGAAGTGCCAGCAAAAATGTCCATATGACATTCTGATGAAATGGATAAAACCACGTACCACCATACATCAGGTCAAATGGAATCTCAGAGATTAGGGCAAACGCCAGCAAACGAAGCATATACTTTTTAAAACTATGTGTGTGAAAATATCCTTCTACCGTCATAAACGCAAAGATAGGAAATGCTACACGACCTGCACAAGTCAGCCACTCCTGTGCCGGAAGTAAGGTTGCCCAAAGGTGATCCATTAGCATAAGTGTCATCGCCAGAATATGTAACGTAGCCACACTAAGATCAAACTTCTTGTTAGTTACTGCATTTTGTTTGTTCATTGACGTTTTCTCCTTTGTTGTTATAAAAAAACGGAAACCTTGCTGAACAAGATTTCCGCTATGTATGAGAGCGACAGACGGGACTCGAACCAGCGACTTCCTCCTTGGCAAGGAGGTGCTCTACCAACTGAGCCACTGTCGCATTTATTATGTTGTGTCCTCTCCGTGACGACAAAAATTATTATATATATCCCAACATTGTAACGTTTTGACTGAGACACCCAATAATTCAGCAAAATCTTTTGGTTTGTAATTAGTGATATTAGATGTGTTCATAACAATGCCTTCCATGAGTGTATTTTAACACATTTAATCACTATTAACAATGATTTTGATTACTTAAAGTTTTGTCATTGCCAAGTTTTCGGGTACTTCCATCTTGATGAGATTACGTACCTTCGTCCTCGGTTTCTTCCACTGTTTCCATATACACATACGTATTCTGTGATAGAGCCATCCATTGATGTCATCTATGTTGCTCTTCATACTTGCAATTCTGTAGTAGTTAAGCCATCCTCTTGCATACACCTTGATTTTCTCTAGGCTTGGTTTGATTGACTGACATCGCTTACGGGAAGATAACTCCTTCAGTCTCGTCTTGAACTTCTTATCTAATCTGAACGGACTCTTCCGACAGGCCTGATATCACAGGCAAGAACATAGTGTTTTATTTCACTGCTTTTCCTAATTTTACACCCCAAAACTCATCCTACACTGTAGTTAATCCCTCTAGGTGACAGACCAGAAAATGTGAATTGGTGACAAGCATCCATCCCCGCTGACAAAATCAGTATTTTCAACCTAAAATCCTTATAAATTCTTTTAATCACAAATATACCCCCTTTCATTAGACTATTATTTTGCTAATGAAAGAGGTTACTTCATTTTTAATAATCAATATAGGACTCTAATTTTTTCAAATCTTTATAGTCATTACTTCGCCAAAGGTCCCGGAATAGTAGATACTCCTCTGTGATTTCCATAAAAATCCACATTAAAGATAATATCCGATTCGTCTCTTTCCTCAAAACGCTGTTCCGGCTCAAAAGCTTTACCCAAAATGTCACTTGTTATAATACCATTAGAATAATCTCCGAGTATTTCGTAGATATTTGTTTCCAGCTCATAGAATCCATCTTTTTCCACAAGCTCTACTGTAACTTCCGTATCGGCATCTACAAACTTATCTGTTTCTTTTTTCCATGCTTTAGCACCCATAAGGTATGCATTACCATTTGCCCAGATTGGCAGATGATCAAAATGCGGCACCGCCAGCTTATCCATATCCGGTTTCTCTACATCCATATCAAATCTAGCAATCCATTCATCATATGTCGGGTATTCATCCCACACATGATTGCCTACAACCTGATAATACGGAGATTCCTTTGATTCATTATTATCAACCGGATAATACTGTACAAATATATTGTTATAGAATCTATTATCACCATGAAGAATGGTCATCATCCCAGCAACTTCTGTCCTATGTCTGATGTGATATGGTGTGTAACGACGCTGACTTCTTCCATCCACTTCCCAATCTGTTCCGGCTCCAACCACTGTGGTGGAACCAAGAATAAGATTATGTACAACCGCCACACCTTCTGTTGCAAGACGGAGACCATATCTGGACAACAAAATATTATTATCAATCAAAGTCGGTCCATGACCTACTTCGATAAAGATATCCTGGCTTTCCATACCGCCTTCTAACTTAATAGAACCTTCCGGAACATCATTATCATGTAACAGATTTTGTGTAATTCGAGCTCCCTGCGCTTCCCAGTCAAGCCAAATACCCATGGTGTTATGATGAATATGATTTCTTCTGATCAACACATCAATTGCCGCATGAAGTTTAATCCCTGAGATTTCCGCACCCCCCAGCTCCATCATATTGTTAATATGATGAATATGATTATCTTCGATAGTTGAGAAAACACAGCCCATTCTTCCTACAATTCCGGTCTGCTGACAATCATGAATATTGCATCTTCTTACAGTATGAGAGCCAATCTCTTCCTTCAGCCAACCATGATACTGTCCGCGGCACACAGCATCTCTCTCCATCTGTGTAGGACTTTTTATATGCTTTCTTGTAAAATAATGGTCATTCTCATCATCGTAATATTTTCCAAGAGAAATACCGCAACATTTACTGTTTGTAATTTCACAGTCTTCGATTATCCAGCCATATGACCAGTGTGGGCTTATCATACCATCCTGGAACGCTGCCGGAGGTGCCCATGTAGTAGCTGCCTTTTCTACAAAGAAGCCACTTAAGGTAATGAAATTAACATGCTCTTTCTTTGGCATAAAACATTCTCTTCGCACATTAATCTCTACCTTTTCTTTTCGCGGATCTTTTCCTCTAAAATTAGCGTATATAACGGTTTCATCACCTTCCACATAGGCATACCATTTATAAACGCTCCACTCTTGTTCCCACGACGGCTTATATACTTCCGCTTTTTCACAAGCTTCTATAGAATCCACTTCGTACATTGCCTTGTCATTCAGATAAACACAGCCTGTATGTTTTTCATCCTTGGCAAAATACCAGTCCCCATAAACCGGTGTTGTATATGGGTTATAATCATTAAACACGCCATTATTGATTCTGGTCACCCACACATTACCTTTATAAAGTTTCCAAGCGTCAACTTCTTCCGCACCGGAAATAATTGCTTTTAAGGGTTCCACCGACCTATAAACAATAGGCGCTTCTTTTGTTCCACTGTTTACGGGATTTACATACTCTCTGTAAATACCCGGTTTTACTAAGACTTCATCTCCTGCAACCGCAATCTTTGCCGCTTCATTAATTCTTTTAAAAGGCCTAAATTCGGAACCGTCTCCATCACACCTTGCAGATGCATCTACGTAAATTTTCATCTTCTACCCCCATAGTATTCTGATTATCCCTTGCAATAGCACTAATTAATCGCATCAGATTATCATATTTTACATTTTGTATATTTCAAAATCTATCCACATCTTCCAATAAACAAAAGCAAAATGTGCCAAAGTACTTTTAATCTGTTCATAATCTTATGACCAACCTTTCCAAACCATCGGTTCATATCCCACTGTGGCCTGCTTACCATTTCTGACAATCGGCGTCTTAATTACCTGCTGATTTGCAAGAAGTTTTTCTTCGCGTTCATCCTCTGAAATATATTTTACCAGTGCCAGCGCATCTTTGTCTTTACACTCTTCATTAATCATCGCACCTATACCACCAACTGCCTGACATACGCTACGGAACTCACCTTTACTGATTTCCTTTTCATTCACGTCTATAAGTTGTTGGGTTCTTTACATAGATTAAATATCAATTTATAAATCAAACTCGTCTTCTATCTTTTCCTGTTCGTCTATAATATTCATCCTTATCTGCATACATCAACTTATCAGCCATTGCCTTAATTTCTTCAAAATTAAGTTCTATATGTTCTGAACAAACAACTACTCCCTTAGACACACTAATTTCAGAAATAAGATTTCCCTGGAAGTTTTCAGTTAAATAATCAAATGTCTTAACTGCATCCTGTGCTTCTTCTCTCGTTCCTCTCAGTAATGCAACAAACTCATCGCCACCTACACGATACGTCCTTCCAAGACCTGAGAATGCTTTATCCATACACTTCGAAGCGCCAATAATTAACTCATCCCCTGCTTCATGACCAATATTATCATTAGCTTCTTTTAAACCGTTCAAATCCATCATAATAAGAACGTATTCTATTAAGTTATTATTTTTCTTGATTATTTCACAGTCAACTTCAAACCCTCGTCTATTATATAAGCCTGTAAGCTCGTCCTTTATAGATGCTTCATATCTTCTGTTGTATGCATCCTTTGCCTTCTTCTCTCTCATACTAATAATAACAAATGAAGTTGCCATTATTAATACGCTTGCAATAAAGATTAAAACAATTGGAAGTATAATTTTATTTACATCCAATTTAACAGGATTATTATCTCTTATTACTATATACCAATCAAATTCTTCGAGATACTTGGTCATATAACAGCCATTCTCCGATAACTGATAATAAAAATCATCATCTGATATATTGCCAAAATATGAATTATCCAAGTAGCCTGTTTCTATAGAACTTACATCCGTATCAACCTGTATAAGTCCATCATGATTAACTAAATATACTTTGATATTGTATTCTTCCTCGAACCTGGCAAGTATGTCTACAAGGTCATTCATATCAGCTCCGACACCACATGCTCCCAAAATGTCTCCATTCGTGTCAATAATACCGTAATTAATAAACACCGAAAGACTACAGTTATTATCTTCATCAGTATCAACATTAACTGTATATCTTTTCCCTGAATCCAAGTAATCCTTATACCATATATCATGGCTGTCATTTTCAACATCAAGATACTTACTTATTCCATTATATGTATAATATGCTCTTGTTTTATCCGAAACAACAAATATCATTTTATAATCAAATTCATTACCAATGGATACCAGACGATTAGTTATATCGTCTTTGACACTCTCCGCCTCTTCTCTGGTTTTCCCCTCTATGTAGGTTCTAATATCAATATCACTGCTAATCGTCTGAGAAACAGTAATTGGCTTAATAAATTCATTCTCAATCTTTGCTGAAACCATCTGCGCAATTGTTCTGCTCTGTATTTCAGAGTTTTCCTTAGTTACCTGCTGAATCTCATTCACACATGCTATGATGGAAACACTCATGCTAAGTAGTATTATGATAAACATAATAACAGCATCAAATCTGCTGTCATTAATCATATTCGTATATTCATCCCCATTATGAGACCATTCATACATATATGCAGCAAACATTACGAATAAACCTATTCCCAGTCCTAAATTGGTTATAGAAAATCCATAAATAAAGGACTGTACAACTGTTGCAATTATTGGAATAAACGAAAACAGCATCATTGAAATGAAGCTTCGTTTTTTCAAATACTTTCTATACTTAATCGCCATACCTACTCCTATAAATATGACGACAAGTGATATTAGTGTATATACATACCAGAAATTATTCCTGTGATAATAATTTGCCTCATCGAAATAATACATCCATGGATAAAACAAATTAACCACAACAATGAAAATATTAATGCACGAAAAGATATTGGCAATTTTAACACTATTGCCACTTACTTCAGCACCTTTTTCAACCAAAACAGAACTAACATACCTAACATCGGGGATATAGAAAATAACATAATTATCAACAGGCACAACTCGTGTATTTCGACTCTTCCAGGGCTCTCTTTCATATTGCCGGAACTTCTCCGGATACTCTCCCTAGGAAAGGATTTTTTCTTCGATCCGGTCAAACTGTCCGGCTGCATTCTCAGGCGAAAGAAGATCAAATGCTATATACTCAAAGATACCGCGAAGATAGTTCTCAGCCTGCTCCGTAAAGGTAACATCATATTTCATACATTATAATCCCTTCGGATATCCGCAAAAACCTGAGCTGCAGATTTGATACGCCCTGCCTGCATATCCGCATATCCTTTCTCAAGTTCCATGTCCAAAGTCTCTGCGTTCATTCTCGAAATATCAACAGGTCTCGCAGTTGGAATCTTTACCTCAAACGGAAGCCCCCTATTTAGAATGATCTGCTTATAAAACATATTGATAGCATTAGATGCCGGGATCCCCAAAGTAGCCAGAATTCCCTCAGCCTGTTCTTTAACATCAGGCTCTATTCTTGCATAAAGATTTGCTGATTTAGCTGCCATATCATCACGCCCCTTTCTTTTACCCATATTATAAGTCAATGTATGGACAAAGGCAATACATTTTTCAAATCAGTGCCCTGATCTGCTTCAAAAGAATCTCTCTTACAGACTGATCCTTCACATCTTGCAACAAACCAAGCGCTTCGTCCGCAAATCCATCATTATTATCTGCAAAACCCAGCAGATAATTCGGCGTAGTCTGAAGTACTTTGGCTATCTCTGCCAGACCGCTGGCTCTCATCCCCTTCTTATCATTCTCGTAGTAGGAGATTATAGACTTCTCTACATATAATGCTTCTGCCAGTTCCTCCTGGGTCATTCCAAGTCTGATCCTCTGTGCTCTGATCCTCTGTCCTAATGTTTCTTCCTTAATAAAATATGTTCATCTTCTCCTTCTTTCCGGGCGAACCGGAAAAAAGAGATGTACTGTTGTGTCCGTTACAATAAACAAAACGCACGAAAAGACTCCGTTTTACCGGTTATCTTTTCATGCGTCCGCGGTGGGTCATGCCCCCATATCATGAAGCCCTCATTTAGTTGTCATTATGCGTGTCATGCACGCTTGATTTCGTCCTTATTACTAAAGCTTATAAGTAGCACTTTCCGAGAGCATCCGTTCTCTCGACAATCTGCCCCTCTGTAAAATTCTTGAGGGTCAATACTCTTCTGGTACATTTGTGGGTATGGCATTTTATCATGATGCCGTTCATAGCCGGAGCCGTCCTGTCTCCGGTCAGTGCATAGGAGATCCGCATGGACTTCCTGCACTTCTTGCAATAAAAATCAATCGCCTGCAATTGGCTCTTCACCTCCGATTCATTGTTTTGATCTGAAGTCTGAAAAGGAAAGGGAAAGTCACCTTTACAGATTACTGCGAAACGTTGATTAGTCGATCCGCAAAGCGAGCTGACTATAATACCCCGAGGTCCGGGCAGCTCACTAAAAGCCTCTTTATTCAGTTTTTCTTCCGGCGCAGAAAGAAGATAGTTCATATCCTCCTACGCGTGTAAACAATCATAGGCATGTTCATTACTTCCATCCCAAACAAGCAGCGAACCAAGTTCCGACCGCCGAAGGTTAGCGTGGTCCGCAAGCCCCTTCCCCAAAAGTTACTTGTGTATGGGGTATCATTCTGCCGGCCGGCCAGTACGTGTACCCCTTACGAGTATCTAGCATAAAACAAGTCTAATTTGATTTCAGTAGAAACATGTTTCTATTTTCTGATTATATTAGATTTTTCTATTGATTTTATTCGCCCTATGAAGTATATTAGATTCACAGACGTGTGGGCTGTATCCCGCACTTAGAAAGAGGTCACTTATGGACAATATCGGAAACATATTTGCAGCATATCGGAAAAACTTGAAATACTCGCAACAGGATATCTGCGATAAGCTTACCGGAATGGGAATCCCTACCAAACCTGCAGCATACAGCACCTGGGAGACCGGTAACAGCATTCCGAACGCAGTACAGTTTCTTGCGATGTGCAAGATCCTCGGGATCACGGATATCTTCAATCAGTTTATAGGAGGATATAATCCGGACGATCCAATGGCTGAGCTAAATGAGGAAGGCAGGACGATGGCTCTTAATTACATTGACCTGCTGAAGGGCTCCGAAAAATATCAGGCAGCTCCTGTCCGTATCCTGCAGCCTGTCAGGGTACTCAATCTGTATGATATGCCTGTATCCGCAGGAACCGGTCAGTTTCTTGACAACGACAGCTATGAAGAAGTTGAAGTCGGACCTGAAGTTCCAGAGACAGCTGATTTTGGAGTGCGCATCAGCGGAGACAGCATGATGCCGAGATACCTGGATAAACAGATCGTGTGGATCCAGAAGACAGATGAACTGAATGATGGAGAGATCGGGATCTTTTTCTACAACGGAAACGCCTACTGTAAGAAGCTTCTATGCAATAAAAAAGGAACGTACCTCATTTCACTGAATGACAAGTACGATCCTATTGAGATTGCCGAAGGAGAAACATTTAAAACTTTTGGCCGGGTTGTGAGTTAGAGTCCGGATTATTGTACATGTTGATTGCTACAATATAATCACTCCCCGTATCAGGTCAACCAAAAAGGAGGGATTATATGGCAGTCAAAAATGATCTTAAGAAGCTGCGCAAGGAACAGCGCTTAAAGCAGGCTGATCTTGCAATAGCTGTCGGTATGTGTGAAAAAAGCATCAGCAACATCGAGCTCGAAAAGAATCCGGCAAGCCTTGAAACAGCTCTTCGACTTGCAGCATATTTTAAAGTCTCTGTGGAAGATATCTTCCATCTGGAGGAAGAACATACCACGAGGAAGTGTGATGATAATACGCCATGAAACAGTTGTCTTTATTCCCGGAAGAAAATACTGATCCAAGACCACCGGAATCGATAGGCTGGAATCTGTGGCACGGATGCACAAAGGCCAGTACCGGATGCCTGCACTGCTACATGTATCGCAGGGATGAATCCATCGGAAAGGATCCTTCCATCGTACAAAAGACAGAGAACTTCGACCTTCCGGTTAAAATCTTAAGATCCGGCAAATATAAAGGCAGATATAAAGTTCCCTTCGGTTCACACATCTGGACATGCTTTTCATCCGATTTCTTTCATGACGATGCAGATGAATGGAGAGAAGACGCCTGGGATATGATGCATGAACGATCCGACTGTTCCTTCTTCATGATCACCAAAAGGCCGGACCGGATCGCAGACCATCTGCCAAAGAACTGGGGCAAAGGCTGGGAGCATGTCACAATAGCCGTCACCTGTGAGAATCAGGAAATGGCTGATAAAAGGCTCCCGGTATATCTATCTCTCCCACTCTTCCACCACTCCGTAATGATTGAACCGATGCTGACCGCCGTGGATCTGCAGCCATATATCGATGGATACCGCTCATCTGATGGAACCCCTGTCATCAAGCACGTATCCGTCGGCGGTGAATCCGGGCCCGGAGCCAGGATCTGTGATTATTCCTGGGTAGAGGCCATTCATGCACAGTGCATCAAAAACGGGATAAGCTTCAACTACCATCAGACCGGAGCAAAGTTAATAAAAGACGGAAAACTATACGACATACCCAGAAAACTGCAGCACACTCAGGCACATAAAGCAGGGCTTGATACATAGCCCAAAGAAAGGAGGCCCGTCATGAGTACAACAGCATATCAGATCATCGCCGTAGACTTTGACGGAACCCTCTGCTACAGCAACTGGCCTGAGCTCGGCGAACCTAACAGACCTTTGATCGAATACCTAATAAAGCAGAAAAGATCCGGCAGCAAACTCATCCTCTGGACATGCCGCGCCGGTGAAGCCCTGGAAAAAGCAGTCTCCTGGTGCCGTGAGCATCAGTTGGAATTTGATGCCATAAATGACAATCTCCCGGAGATTATCGAAATGTACGGCAACAATTCCCGGAAGATCACCTGCGATTATTATATTGATGATAAGGCCGTTTTACCTGCTATGGTAAATGGTTAGAGCTCGCCCGATCAAGGTGAGCTCTTTTACATTCCGACAGAGTCTTCATTATACCTGTTCTGCACTAAACTTCATAAACTCGGTATTTTCAACATACTCAGCCTTGATTTCACCTAGTTTGGCAAAATGCTTGCTATTCTTATGAACCTCGATTGCCTACACATCACTCCATACTTCCGTCAAAAGAAGCTCATCCTCATCCATAAACTCCTTATCAAAATAGCTTAATAGCTTATCTAATTCAGACATTTTGCTTTTATTCCACCCCTAACGTCTTTATCTTCATATATGAACCCTATCACTCGCATCTTCCCAACAACGCATCTACCAACACAGCCATATGTCCATCAGCAACAGAATCTGCGATCCAGCTACCTTCACTGAAATGATCTCTCCTGAAGTGCCATGCAATAACCGCAAGGGTCTGTTTCTCCGTGAGTGTATCCAACCACTCCTTCGTAGGCTGAGCCAAATCTCGGTCAGACAGCTTTCCATCCTCAACAATCTGCCCGTAATCCGTGATCACCACATTACTGTCATAGGCCTCGTGGAGACAGGAATCTAAAATACCATAAAGACCGTGATGTCCCTTGGGTGGCTGATAAGCACTATGCTTCTCAAAAAATGTCCTCAGTTCCTCATCCTCATATATTGCACGAAAAAGGACAGAGTACTTCCGGCACCAACGAATCACACTATCTTCTATCTTTTCGTCTCCCACGATTTCCTTAATTGTTTCCTCACCTGTCGCAAGGATCTTGTCATCTAATACCGCAAAGATAATCTTGATATCATAATCAGGATTATTCTGAATAAAGTCATTGCATGCCTGGATAGCTTTCCGCCACGCTTTATCCACGGGATAGCCGAATATTCCTGCGGATATCAACGGAAAGCCTATGGAATGTAGACCATTCTCTTTTGCAAGCAACAGCGACTGCTTATATGCACTGTACAGAAGCTTCGGTTCGTTATGCTCTCCACCGGACCATCTTGGTCCCACTGCATGGATCACATACTTTGCAGGGAGCTTGAATCCGGAAGTGATAACCGCTGAACCTTCATCACAGTGACCGATCTTCTGGCATGCTGCTGTCATTTCCTTGGATCCGGCATCATGGAAAATATATCCACATACTCCGCCACCTTCCCAAAGACCTGTATTAGCTGCATTTACCACCACATCTGTATCAAGTTTTGTGATGCCAATCTTTCTGATCTCAATTGAGCTCATCTGTCTTCACCTCATCACTCATATAAAAACTGACTACTTATTATTCTTTAGCTTTCTGTTGCGGAAGATAGAACAGCTTTCCATCTTTTGCTATAAGTCTTACATCTTCTTGATACAGATCCTCGCCCTCAACACCCTTTATAGTAGAAGCGTTCTCCGCCTGGTGCTCTATTCGTGCTATTGTGCTTTGAGACATCTTCTTATAATTGAAGTCATCATTGAATAGACCTAAAGCTCCCATAAAGAAGCCTTCAACACCTTGACGTTTTCTTCGGCTCTCTTCAACATTTATCTCAAGGCGCTTAACATGCTCATCGTGCCATTCATTAAGTTTTGCAAGTGTTCCCTCTGACTGTTTTGCATAAGGAAGATATAATGCGTAACTGTTTTCTCTTGATATTGCACCCAGATTCAACGCATATGACAGATCTGAAATTTTATACATTACTTCCAAAAGAATCTGTTGGTATTGGAACCAGCTCTCCGCCTCTCCTATCTTCTTCTCATATGCGTCGTAATCAAGGCCCTTCTTCCCAGAGATATCCTGAAGAGATAGATTTGCCTGTCCTAGAAGCTGAGCGCATTCATGCTCTAACGATTTCAGGTGCGAAAGCTCACGATTTCTCAATTCATCGTTTTCTATTGTCTCCACCTGAAAAGTAGAGCATTTCTGTACCTCTGCTATCAAAGCATACACTTTGCTTTTAAACTCAGTTTGTTGGAAATCAGCAATCTTTTCTATTCCAGCATTTATATCCTCAAGCTGATCGTTTATCTGAGAGATGTAGTACTGGCCTACGACCATGGAGGCCACATTCATAGCTGCATTGGCCACACCTACAGCAGCAAGGTTGTTGGCTGCTTTACCATCAACTGCAACCCAGTTGGCATTTCCCTTGATGCTGTTAGCCACATCTCTATAGGATCCTCGAACAGCGCCCTCCATCACTCTTGATTTGTCCAGCACTGCACCCTTAGGAATAATAGCTTGGTATAGCTGATCTGCAGATTTTGCAGCTTCTTGATATGCATGTACTGCCCCAGTATTTGCAACAGCTTGCAATGTTCCAGGAATCGCATTATCGATTCTTGCTAATAACTGACTGTCTTTTACCTCGACAAGTTGGGATTCTTCCTGTTCAGTCAAGGCAGATAAATCATCAAAAGTAATAGCCAGATCATGCTTCATAGACGATTCAAGTGCATTCTTTCTTTTTATGGAAAGGGCATTCTCACCGATTTCGTCAGTAATATGGGCATTCTTATTTCTGATAAGCACAAATATCGCAATACCTGCTATTACTAAAATACATATTATGGCTAGTAAAATCGGTTCCATTTATTCCGCCCTCGTCATCATTAAAAAATATCGTTTCTTTATATTCGTTTGAGCTAACAAATACAGCTATCAGCCCTCTACTTTATTGATCTCGTATAAGCTTCATAATTCACCCTTCAATGAAATGCCGTAATAATGGTGTCTTCGCCTTTTCGCCCGTCGCCTTTACAGTTAACTGCTCTGCGTACTTGAACGACTTTAATGTCAAATCTACTGTATAGTTCATATATTCTGGGATGGTTCGAATTCGTCATCATCACTTCACATCCCATGTCATATAAATCATTAACAATTTCTGCCAGTTCTTCCTGATCCGGTTCATAAAACCGATCACTTGTATAACGAAGGAATATTTCTCGCTCCGTCACTTGAAAATATGGCGGATCCAAGAAAATAAAATCTCCGGGCTCTGCATGCTTCTTTAGAATTTTCTTATAGTCTCCGCAAAGAAGCTTTTTCTTTTTTAGCACTTTAGCTGCTTTGAGGATCTGCTCTTCATTACAGAACTGTGTACGCTTATTTTTCCCATACGGCACATTAAATCCGCCTTGTCTATTTACCCTGTATAAACCGTTAAATCCGGTCTTGTTAAGAAAAATCATTCTTGCTGCAGCTTCTACACTACTAAGACTTTTCCAATCCAAAGCTCTGATTCTGTAATATTCTTTTTCCGTATTCCTATATTTCTTTAATTCTTCTGTGACCAGATCTGGATATTTAGAAACCGTCTTATATAGCGCAATCAGTTCCTCATTACAGTCAGATAAAACCGCTGTTTCAGGAGAAAGAGCGAAAAACATGGCCCCTCCTCCCATAAATGGTTCTATATATTTTCCTTTAAATTCAGGAACCAAAGGTAGCAATTCGCCTAATAATTGCCTTTTACCCCCGGCCCATTTTAAGATAGGCTCTACATTTTCATTCACTATCTGTTACCACTTCCGTTTACTGCACCACAAGCTCAATCAAATAGTACTTCGCTCTTGTGTATGCGATATAATTCAAATTCTGTGATACGTCATTCTTATGAATATAAATGATCATATCTGATTCCAATCCCTTAAATGCCTCAACAGTAGAAACCCTAATCTCCTCTTCAGTCTGGCAAGGACGGCCTACAAACTTCCACTTTGCGATCCCATCTGGAAAAAGACTATTAAACTCAGCCAAATCATCCACCAAAATAACCATTGAAG
>ENA-OYXV01000659-OYXV01000659.1-human-gut-metagenome-genome-assembly--contig:-NODE-659-length-21113-cov-4.561259_pt1 | contig 21113 bp, 18 predicted proteins | sample MGYA00244846_ERZ653424 | MGnify/ENA primary metagenome ERZ653424 (study PRJEB26926, sample SAMN06165108) | human gut metagenome | biome: ENVO:00009003; feature: ENVO:2100002; material: ENVO:00002003...
GCGTAAGATCGTCGGCAGCGTCAGATGTGTATAAGAGACAGATGAAGAAGAGTGCACTTCAAAAAGCTCGTGCAGCCTATCAGCCCAAGTTGCCGATAGTGCTCACCGGTGCGGTTAAGGCCGTAGAAGGCAAAGCCACAAATTCAGTTGCTGATCAGGAGGATATCCAAAAACTGTTTCCCAACACTTACGGTCTACCCGAAATACATTTCGAGAAAGGTCCTGCTGTAAAGTCAGCGCCCATCAACGTAGGTGTAATTCTGTCAGGAGGTCAGGCTCCCGGCGGACACAATGTAATCAGCGGTCTGTTTGACGGAATAAAGAAGGTGAATCGCGACAGCCGTCTTTACGGATTCCTTATGGGTCCCGGCGGATTTGTTGATCACAAATATATGGAACTTACGGCATCATACATCGACGAATACCGTAACACCGGAGGATTTGACATAATCGGTTCAGGCCGTACAAAGCTTGAAACAAAGGCACAGTTTGACAAAGGTCTTGAAATCCTCAAGGAGCTCAACATCAAGGCACTCGTAATCATTGGCGGTGACGACTCCAACACCAACGCCGCCATCCTTGCCGAATACTACAAGTCGATCAACGCAGGCGTTCAGGTAATCGGCTGCCCCAAGACTATCGACGGCGACCTGAAGAACGAGATGATCGAAACCTCATTCGGTTTCGACACCGCAACCAAGGTCTACAGCGAAGTAATCGGTAACATCCAGCGCGACTGCAACTCATCGAAGAAATACTGGCACTTCATCAAACTGATGGGCCGCTCGGCAAGTCACATCGCACTTGAGTGCGCACTCCAGTGCCAGCCCAATGTGTGCATCATCTCGGAAGAGGTTGAAGCCAAGAAGGAAACCCTCAACGACATCGTAAACTCAATCGCCGACGTGGTTGCAGCACGTGCCGCCAACGGCAATAACTTCGGCAGCGTCCTCATTCCCGAAGGTCTTATCGAGTTCATCCCCGCAATGAAGGCTCTTATCGCCGAACTCAACGACCTCCTCGCCGACAACGCCGAAGAGTTTGCCAAGATCGACCGTCAGAATCAGCTCAGCTGGATTGTTGACCGTCTGTCGAGCGAAAACGCATCGATATTCAACTCACTTCCCGAAGGCGTCGCCCGTCAGCTCTGCCTCGACCGCGACCCCCACGGCAACGTACAGGTATCGCTCATCGAAACCGAGAAGCTGCTCGGCGAGATGGTGGGCCGTCGCCTGAACGAGATGAAGGCCGAAGGACGCTACGTAGGCAAATTCGCTTCGATGTTCCACTTCTTCGGATATGAAGGCCGTTGCGCCGATCCCTCAAACTTCGACGCCGACTACTGCTACGCACTCGGATTCAACGCCGCTTGCCTCATCAACGCAGGAGTCACCGGTTACATGTCGAGTGTGCGCGGACTCACCAAGCCCTCGGTACAGTGGACAACAGGCGGTATACCCATCACCATGATGATGAACATGGAGCGCCGTCACGGTGCCATGAAGCCTGTTATACAAAAGGCTCTCGTAAAACTTGACGGAGCACCCTTCCTCAAGTATGCCGCTCAGCGTGACACATGGGCAATCAATACCGACTTCATCTACCCCGGCCCCATCCAGTACTTCGGTCCGGCTGAAGTGTGCGACCAGCCCTCACTCACTCTTCGCTACGAGCACGAAAGCCGCTAAGCCCGTTGTGAGGTGACCTACACAGGTCACCCGCATCGCCAACGCATAAAACCCGACTCACAGCTTGCAGAGATCGCCCTCGGGGGAGCACTTCCGCTCTCGGGCGATCTCTTTTTATATGCACATGACAATCTAATAGATGTTAAAACCAATCGAAGAGGGTCAAACATTTTCACAGCCCGGGGGGTTATATGGTAAATAATTAAACAACAACTATACCCGACTATGAATTTTATCTGGTTTATACTTATCGGTATCGTTGCCGGAGCTCTTGCCGGCAAGCTGATGCGAGGCGGTGGATTCGGATGGATTCTGAATCTGCTGCTCGGTATTGCAGGCGGTGTACTTGGCGGATGGCTGTTCGGACTGTTCGGCATATATACCGACAGCCTCATAGGAAGCCTCATCACCTCGACCGTAGGCGCCATTGTAGTGCTATGGATTGCGTCGCTCGTCAACCGAAGCATAAACAAGTGACGACAACCCACGTTCTAACATTAAAATATATTTTATTATGAAGAATTGTCATCTATTTTTCACAGGCCTCATTCTCGGCGCTTTGACCGGTATTTACGCTGAGCGGTATTCACGCACAACCTCACGCGGACGCAAGATACGCCGAGAGGTAAACCGCACCCTGCGCGACCTATACGGTGACGCACGCGAGCGCATAGGCCGTGTAAAGGAATCGGTCGAAGACAAAGTCGACGAAATAGCCGACGCAGCAAAATAGCAGCTTTTTTATTTATGCAAATAGAGCGCGAAAGGCCTCCTCGACTTTAGCTACCTCGACAATCTTAATTTTAAGTCGGGATGTGTCGAAGCCTTTCATATTGTTCTTAGGCACAAGAATTGTGCTGAAACCCAACTTTTCCGCCTCAAGCACTCGCTGTTCTATGCGAGTGATGGGGCGGATTTCTCCTGAAAGGCCCACCTCACCCGACATGCACACATCGCGTGGCACGGCCATGTCGACATTGGACGACAGAATCGCGCATATAACGCTCAAGTCGAGAGCCGGGTCGTTGACCTTGAGTCCACCCGCTATATTGAGAAACACATCCTTTTGGGCGAGCTTGAACCCCACCCTCTTTTCCAGCACCGCAAGCAGCATGTTCATGCGCTTTGAATCAAATCCCGTAACCGAGCGCTGAGGAGTTCCGTAGGCGGCTGTCGACACCAGCGCCTGAGCCTCGATGAGAAACGGCCTGACACCCTCAAGCGTAACGCCGATGGCCATGCCCGAAAGTTCACCGTCGTCAGCCGACTGCGACAGAAGCAGTTCCGAAGGATTGGATACCTCGCGCAATCCGCGCTGCACCATCTCATATATGCCAAGCTCTGAAGTCGAGCCGAAACGATTTTTTATCGATCGCAATATACGGTACATGTAGTGGCGGTCGCCCTCAAACTGAAGCACGGCATCGACAATGTGCTCCAGCACCTTGGGGCCCGCAATTGAACCTTCCTTATTTATATGACCGATCAGAATAACCGGCGTGCCCGAGGACTTGGCGTAACGCAGCAGCTGGGCGGCGCATTCCCTGACCTGACTCACACTGCCAGCCGACGACTCGATGGCATCGGAGGCAATCGTCTGTATCGAATCGACCACCACCAATTCAGGCTCCACCTGCTTGATGTGACCGAGAATGTTTTCAAGCGATGTGTCACACACAATGTAGCAGTTGTCGCTGAGCCGCCCTATGCGGTCGGCCCTCATCTTAAGCTGACTCGCGCTCTCCTCGCCCGACACGTAAAGGATGCGCTTGCCGCGTATCGACAGAATGTTCTGTAACACAAGCGTCGACTTGCCTATGCCGGGTTCACCGCCTATAAGCACTATCGAACCCGCCACAAGACCGCCGCCGAGCACCCTGTTGAGCTCCTCGCTTGGCATGTGGAGCCGCGTTTCCTGCCGTGTTTCTATCTGCGATATGGGCAGAGGGACAGCCTTGCTGTCACGCTCAAATGTGGCGCTCTTGTTTCCCTTGACATTCACCCGCTCCTCTATCATGGTGTTCCACTCGCCGCAACCGGGGCATCGGCCTATCCACTTGGGCGACTCGTTGCCGCAGTTACTGCAATACCACATCGACTTTACCTTATTAGCCATAATCCTTAACAATAAAAAATCAATAAATACGACGACGGAACTCGGCTACGGTCACAGCCGCAGCCATCCCCACGTTAAGCGACTCACTTGTCACCGCTCCGGGAGGAAACGACGGGATGGTGAGCCTCGACGATACGAGTCGCTCGACATCGGGCGATATGCCCTGACCTTCGTTGCCAAACACTATCATGCCGCAACCCGACAGCTCGGAGCTGTAGATGTCGTCACCGTCAAGGAAGGTGCCAAACACGGGCACATCGTCGAGCCGTCCAAGCAAATCGACAAGCGACTCATAGCACACCTTCACCCTTGAAATGGCACCCATGGTAGCCTGTACAACCTTGGGATTGTAGACATCGACAGTGTCGTGGCTGCATATAATCTGGCGGATGCCAAACCAATCGGCGATGCGCATTATGGTTCCGAGATTACCCGGATCCTGAACACGGTCAAGCACTATCGTGAGATTGTGCCTGAACTCCGACTCGTCCAGCTCATTGCTCGGTATGTCGTAGACGGCCATCACTTCGGGCGGAGTGGAGAGGTGGCTCATGCGCTCCATGTCGGCACGCTTCACCGTCACCGGCTCCACGGCGCCGATTTCGGCATGATGACGCTCAATCCATGCCGATGTGGCAAATAGATAACGGCATGAAAAATTGTGCAGCGTGTCGAGCACGCATTTAGTGCCTTCAGCCACAAACAGGCCGTTGTCGCGACGCGCCCGGGCGTTGTCAAGCGATGCAACGAGTTTGCGAAGATTATTGGTGAGTTCGACCATGATAATTAAAATTTCACACACGAAATTAGGCAAAAGTGCATATTCCGGCAAATTCTTGTTTAAAAAACATTTATAAATGTGTTTTTTAAATATAAAAGGCTCCGACAACACCCAAATTTATGTTATCTTTGTAAAGTTATTCTAAAGATACTTGTAAATTCCACGTTCAACTGATGCGTCATCGCTCACCCGCGACCAAACGCATGAGGCGATTTCGTTATTTCTACGAGTCTTTTTAGATTGTGTCTCTAATTATTATTTCTACTTTTTATCACCATTTTTATTACTCATGGAAGCAAAAACGAAACCAGACCTCGGATTTTGGAAATTATGGAATTTAAGCTTCGGGTTTTTCGGCGTACAGATAGCCTACGCGTTGCAAAGCGCAAACATATCGCGAATATTCGCCACTCTTGGAGCCGACCCTCATGAACTAAGTTACTTTTGGATTCTGCCGCCTTTGGCAGGCTTGATAATTCAGCCCATCGTAGGCACACTCAGCGACCGCACATGGAATCGCTTCGGTCGCCGCCTTCCCTACCTCCTGTTTGGCGCAATACTCGCCGTAATCGTCATGGCACTGCTTCCCAATGCCGGAAGCTTCCACTTCGCCGTGGCCGGCGCACTCATCTTCGGAGCATTCGCATTGATGTTCCTCGACCTGTCGATCAACATATCCATGCAGCCGTTCAAGATGCTCGTAGGCGACATGGTCAACGAGAAGCAGAAGGGCCTCGCCTACTCCATACAGAGCTTCCTGTGTAACGCAGGCTCGGTTGTGGGCTTCGTGTTCCCCTTCGTTCTGGCATGGATAGGCATAAGCAACACCGCCGAAGGCAATCAGGTACCCGACTCGGTGACCTACTCATTCTATCTCGGCGCGGCCATCCTCATAGCCTGCGTCATCTACACCTTCTGCAAGGTGAAGGAGATGCCTCCAAAGGAGTATGCCGCCTACCACGGCATCACCAAGGAGCAGGACAACGAAAAGAGCAACTTCGTGCAGCTGCTTGTCAAAGCGCCCAAGGTGTTCTGGACAGTGGGCCTTGTGCAGTTCTTCTGCTGGGCCGCATTCATGTATATGTGGACCTACAACACCGGCGGTGTAGCCGAGCAGGCTTTCGGCTGGGACGCTTCGCAGGGCACCAAGGTAGCCAACTACCAGGAGGCTGCCAACTGGAACGGAATCCTGTTTGCAGTCCAGGCAATCGGTTCGGTAGTGTGGGCCGCCGTACTTCCCAACTTCAAGAATCGCCGTTTTGCCTACTGCCTCAGCCTCCTAATAGGTGGCATAGGATTCATATCGACGCTCTGCTTCCACGACAAATGGATGCTCTTCATCAGCTACTTCCTTGTGGGAACAGCCTGGGCCGCAATGCTCGCAATGCCTTTCACCATCCTCACCAACTCCATCTCGGGCAAGCACATGGGTGCATATCTCGGCTTGTTCAACGGCACGATAACCATACCCCAGATTGTAGCCGCAGCCCTTGGAGGTGCCGTGTTCGGACTGCTTGGCGGTCAGCATCAGCTCAACATGATAGTGCTTGCCGGTGTACTGCTTATAATAGGAGCCGTGTGTGTATTCTTCATCAAGGAAACCTACGCCGAGAAGCATGAACTGGAAGTTGATCCTTACATCGACGAGAACGCCGAAATATAAAAATATGCAATCCCGTTGATTGCACAGTGTAAATTTATCAGTAGCCGCGGATTGGTCATAAGCCAATCCGCGGTTTCGTTTATTATCTAAAAGGAAAGAGGCGGCCATGCAAGCGACGGCTACATGAACATACTCAAAAGTCTATAAAAGAAAACGGTGCAGCTTCGTTGACCGAAGCCGCACCGATATTCGTCTTTGCTGATTAGCCGACAGGATTTATGCCTTTTCGTCGGGAGTTACGTTGATGAACTGGCGTCCATTCTTACCCTCGGTGAAGAGAACAACACCGTCAACAAGCGCATAGATTGTGTGGTCCTTACCCATACCCACATTAAGACCGGGGTGATGAACAGTACCGCGCTGACGCTTGATGATGTTACCTGCCTTAGCGTGCTGACCGCCAAAAATCTTAACGCCGAGTCGTTTGCTTTCCGACTCACGTCCGTTCTTAGAACTACCTACACCTTTTTTATGTGCCATTTCTTTAAGATTTTAATGGGTTAAGCTACTAATTCTTTAATCACAATCTTGGTGAAGTACTGGCGATGTCCGTTAAGACGGCGATAGCCTTTGCGTCTTTTCTTCTTGAAGACAAGTACCTTGTCACCCTTTACGAGAGGCTCAGCCACTTCGCAAACAACCTTTGCTCCTTCAACGGTAGGAGCACCAACTTTAACGTTACCGTCGGCTTCGCAGAGGAGAACGCGGTCAAACTCTACTGAGTCGCCCTGCTTCTTGTCCTCGCCGAGATAGTGAACATACAAGAACTTACCGGCTTCGGCCTTAAACTGCTGTCCTTGAATTTCTACAATAGCGTACATCTGTTTATAAAAAATATTACAGGTTAACTCCGTCAGGCGAGCAATCATGCATGATTGGCTTCTTTATTCCGGGCCTGCGCGGAAAAATAGCGCACAAAGTTACTACTTATTTTTCAATAATGCAACACCTTCAATGCACTCTATCAGGATTTTTCGCAATAAATTCCTTCCACGAGCGAGGGCCGCGTGCAATCTCGGGCTTTCCCGACTCATAGAAGTGGCACAATGCGGCTCCGAGCGCATCGGTGGCATCGAGCTCGGGAAGCAGGTTCTCGGCAGGGATGTTGAGGATGCGCCTCAGCATATCCTGCACCTGCTCCTTGGCGGCGGCACCGTTGCCGGTTATGGCCATCTTGATTTTTCGCGGCTCATACTCGGTTATGGATATGTCGCGGCTTATCGCGGCGGCCATGGCCACACCCTGGGCGCGGCCAAGCTTGAGCATCGACTGAACGTTTTTGCCGAAGAAAGGGGCCTCGATTGCCATCTCGTCGGGGAGATACTGCTCGATTATGCCCGTGACACGGTTGAATATGTGGCCAAGCCTCAGATAGTGACTGTCAAACTTGTTAAGCTTTATGACACCCATCGCTATCATGGCCGGCTTGGAGCCCTTGACGCCGAGGATTCCGTAGCCCATAACATTGGTGCCAGGGTCTATACCTATTATAATACGGTCCCACTCGGCAAGTGATTCGTTACGCTGCATCGTCACACAAGTTCCTCCATGAATGTGGTGAAATGAACCATGCGCTCGCCCCATCGCTTGGCGGCAGCGGAAAGAAGCTCGGGAGCGACAGCGTTGTCCCAATGCCGTGCCGCATCATCGTCGGCAAACCGAAGCTGAACGGCATAACCCGCACCGGCCTCAATCTCGACAAGCAGTCGCATAACCATCGACGACACATAGCCCGTCGACTTGACGGCAGCAGCCACATAACAATCGCGAGCCCACCCTTCAAATTCCGATTTGAGAGCGGGCTCCACGTAAAAGGTGGTGTTTACTATCATTGCAGATTGTTTATAAATCCGGTTGCAAACATGACAATCGTGTAGATGATGTTTACAGCCAAGCCCACTCCGACACCTATCAAAGTCCACTTCTTGGCATCGGCCGAAGCCTTATAGGCCTCATCGTAACGGCCGGCATTCCAAAGGCTGTTGACATTGGAGGCCTTCACGATACCCACGATACCGAAGGGCAGACAGCAGCAGAGCGTACACAGAATCGACTCCACGAGCCAGTTCTTGGGAGGAACGCCCATCGACATGGGATTGTCGCCGGCTGCATACTGAGGCTGCTGGTAGGGCTGCTGATATTGGGGTTCGCACGGAGGCACGGGAGGCATCGAGCCCTCAGCCTGGCATGCCGAGCTATAATCAACAGGAGGTACCGGAGGCATGGCTCCGCCGAGAGCGCAACGAATCTCCTCGATGCTGTCGGCGCGCTTCCAGTCGGCCATTCCGTCACACCACACAAGGTCATCTCCCTTCAACCCGCGAGCAACAAGCTGGTCAACCTCATAGGGTCCGACGGGCTTTTCATTTTCTACAACGTAATATCTCATAATTAAATTATTAATGTAATTTCAACTAATCGGCACATGTCAGCGCCTTGCCGCGAGCCTCTACTTTACGCTGCTTCAGGAATCGGGGCAGGAAAGCGAAGTGCCTCATCAGCGTGGGGAAGAAGCCGTAGTAATAGCACATTATCCTGAATCGCTCCATGAGCGAAGCCTTGCGATTGGCCGTGGTGACTCCCTCGCTCAGATAATCTATTATCACCGCAGGCACGTAGACATTGCGCCGCGAGCGCTGAAGGCACCTTATGCACCACTCGTAATCTGACGAGAACCTGTATTTCAGGTCATAGTCCTGAGCAAGCTTTCGCAACACTACAAATGCCTGATGACACACAACCATTCCCGTAGCAAAACTCTGCAGCGTCAACTCATCAGGCGCCGTGAGATGACGCGGAGCTATGAACCGACGCTCCGAATCGACAAGGTCAGTCTGCCCGTAGACGATTCCGGGATAGTCGTTGTCCATTATCGCCGAAGCGAGCTTCTCAAGCGTATCGGACGAGTGAAAAGCATCGCCCGCATTGAGAAATATCAGATAATCTCCCCGCGCCACTGCCATTGCCTTATTCATCGCATCATATATGCCCTTGTCGGGACTTGAGTAGATGCGAGCCTGAGGTATTCCTGCATCAATGGCCAGCTTGAGAGTCTTGTCCTTGGACACTCCGTCCATTATTATATACTCAAACAGCTTGCACGATTGTCCCGCTACACTTTCGAGAGTGGCAGGCAACGTAGAAGCGGCATTGTAAGTGACGGTTATGATTGAAAATAATGGAGCCATAATACAGCATAACGTGCTTTCGGTTCAGAAAGCAAATATAGCATAAAAATCTAATTCCATCAAAATATTTTCAGTATCTTTGCATCAAAATAAAATAAAACCAATAAACATGAAGCGTAAGATAGCGTTTTTCATCACTTTAATCTACTTTTCCATACTCAGTGCATCGGCACAAATAGTCAATCCCGTAAAGTGGACCTCGTCAATTGAAATGACCGACGGCGTTCACGGCACGATTGTGCTGTCGGCTAAAATCAACTCCGGCTGGCACATGTACTCCCACGACGTCGACCCCGACATAGGCCCCACCCCGCTGTCAATACAGTGGGACAAGCTCGACGGCGTGAAGCTCGACGGCGACTTCAAGGCCGACAAAGCGGTTCACACCGAATTTGACGAACTGTTTGGCGCCAACCTGAGCTGGTGGACCGAAAGCGTAGTCCTGCGCCAGCCCTTCACCGCCACAGCGGCCAAATTTGCAATCGAGGCAACGATACGCTACTCGGCCTGCAACAATGAAAACTGCATCCCGCCCACAAAGGAAACTGTGATATTGAGCGGAACAGCCAAGCTCCCCGCCGCACAGCCCGCGGTTGAGGAAAAAGCTGCACCCGACACCATAGAAACCGCCACTCTTGACGAGGTAATCGCCGACGACGAGGTGAAACCCGAAGTCGATGCCGACCGCCTGTGGGCGCCCGTCACCTACAGCGACTCCGACACCCACGACGACTATTCGTCGACATCGCTTTGGTACATATTCTTCGCATGCTTCATCGGCGGATTCGTGGCCCTGCTCACCCCCTGTGTATGGCCCATGATTCCCCTCACGGTAAGCTTCTTCCTCAAGAAGGGCAAATCAAGAGCCCGCTCGGTAACCGACGCATTTGTCTACGGACTCTCAATCATCGTCATCTACCTGCTGCTCGGCCTGCTCATAACTGCCATATTCGGCGCAAGCTCGCTCAACGCGCTCTCGACAAGCGCCACCTGCAACATCATCTTCTTCCTGCTGCTCGTAGTGTTTGCAATATCGTTCTTCGGAGCATTCGACATAAAACTCCCCGCTTCGTGGGCCAACAAGATGGACAGCTCGGCCGAGCGCACAACCGGCCTGCTGAGCATATTCTTCATGGCGTTCACCCTCACTCTGGTGTCATTCTCCTGCACAGGCCCCATCATCGGCACACTGCTCGTGGAGGCCGCAAGCACAGGCGACAAGCTCGGCCCGGCCGTAGGCATGTTCGGCTTCTCGCTCGCACTGGCAATACCCTTCTGCCTGTTTGCAATGTTCCCGTCACTGCTCCAGAGCGCACCCCGTTCGGGAGGATGGATGAACACCGTCAAGGTGGTGCTCGGCTTCATCGAACTTGCCCTTTCGCTCAAGTTCCTCTCGGTAGCCGACCTCGCCTACGGATGGCACATCCTCGACCGTGAAACATTCCTCGCCCTGTGGATTGTAATCTTCGCGCTGCTCGGAATGTATCTCCTCGGCAAGTTCAACTTCTCACACTACGGCCCCGCCAACTCAAGCATAGGCACCGTGCGATTCTTCCTCGCCATGGCATCGCTGTCGTTCAGCGTCTACCTCGTGCCCGGACTTTGGGGCGCACCCCTGAAGGGCGTCAGCGCATTCGTGCCGCCACTCTACACCCAGGACTTCAACCTCTACGGAGGCGGATTCACCGAATATGACGACTACGACGAGGGCATGGCCGCCGCCCGCAAGGAGGGCAAGCCCGTGCTTATCGACTTCTCGGGCTACGGCTGCGTGAATTGCCGCAAGATGGAAGGCAAGGTGCTCGACGACACCAATGTACACGCCATGATCGAAAACAACTTCGTGGTGATAAAGCTGATGGTCGACGAGAAAAAGAGCCTGCCCGAACCCGTCTACGTTGAAGAGAACGGAAAGAAAGTGCGCCTCGACACCTACGGCGATCGTTGGAGCTATCTGCAACGTTATAAATTCAACGCCAATGCACAGCCCTACTACGTTATCCTCAACGATGACGGAGAGTTGATTTCAGGCCCGTTCTCCTACGACGAAAACATCCCCAAATTCACCATGTTCCTTGAAAAAGGCATCAAAAACTACAAGGAATGAGGCAGTTGGAAATTATTGACAAATTTTTCATACAATAATAGCCGTAATTAGAATAAAACATTTAACTTTGCAACGTAAAGCAATAAACTAATTCGTATAATAATCTAAAATTTTAATTATCATGGCTTACGTAATCACTGATAAATGTGTAGCTTGCGGAACTTGTCTTCCCGTTTGCCCCGTTGAAGCAATCTCTGAAGGTGACATCTACCACATCGATCCCGACACTTGCATCGAATGCGGCAGCTGCGCTGAAGTTTGCCCCAGCGAAGCAATCGTTCCCGGAGAATAATAAACTGCACATATTACCGGAATACAAAAGCGGAATCGTCAACAGGCGGTTCCGCTTTTACGTTTCATAGCGTCAAGCGTGTGACATGCTCAATTATAGAAAGTTTACACGTTTTTTGTCTGAATTTTTTTGCGACATGGAGCGATTATGCTTATCTTTGCAGATGTAAAATGCCCATGAAAGGGCGCAACATAACCGAACTTTTAATTTATTCACTTAAATATCAACAAAACAATGGTAAGTTACAAAGATCTTGGCTTGGTCAACACCCGTGAGATGTTTGCTAAGGCTATCAAGGGTGGCTACGCAGTACCCGCTTTCAACTTCAACAACATGGAGCAGCTTCAGGCTATCATCAAGGCTGCTGCCGAAGATAAGTCACCTGTAATCCTTCAGGTATCAAAGGGTGCTCGCAACTACGCCAACCCCATTCTTCTTCGTTACATGGCACAAGGCGCTGTTGAATACGCCAAGACCCTCGGTTGGGAACATCCCCAAATCGTGCTTCACCTCGACCACGGTGACAGCTTCGAGCTCTGCAAGGACTGTATCGAACACGGCTTCTCGTCAGTGATGATTGACGGTTCTCACCTCCCCTACGAGGAAAATGTCGCCCTCACCAAGAAGGTAGTTGACTACGCTCACCAATATGATGTAACTGTAGAAGGCGAGCTCGGCGTACTTGCCGGTGTTGAAGATGAGGTATCATCTGACCACCACACCTACACCGACCCCGAAGAAGTTATCGACTTCGCTACCCGCACAGGTTGCGACAGCCTCGCTATCTCAATCGGTACTTCACACGGTGCCTACAAGTTCAAGCCCGAGCAGTGCACCCGCAACGCCGACGGCAAGCTCGTTCCCCCGCCCTTGGCATTTGACGTGCTCGACGCCGTTATGGAGAAGCTCCCCGGATTCCCCATCGTTCTTCACGGATCTTCATCAGTTCCCCAGGATGAGGTTGACACCATCAACAAGTATGGCGGCAAGCTTCCCGATGCAATCGGTATCCCCGAAGAAGAGCTCCGCAAGGCTTCAAAGAGCGCTGTTTGCAAGATCAACATCGACTCCGACAGCCGTCTTGCTATGACTGCAGCTGTTCGCAAGACTCTCTTCGAGCACCCCGAAGAATTTGACCCCCGCAAGTACCTCGGCCCGGCTCGCGACAACATGGAGAAGCTCTACAAGCACAAAATCGAAGCCGTTCTCGGCAGCAAGGACAAAGCTCTCTAATAGACCGCAATCCTTATGACATAGCCGGCTCCGCAGAATCAACTGCGGAGCCGGTTTATTTTTACACCTATCGCTCAGGGTGACTTTGCAATGATAAGAGCCGGCTCTAAATCATGACATAAAAACTACGACATAATTATTCACGATTGTTTTGCATGACTTTTGCCATGTTTTTTGTAACTTTGCAAGTTGACCGACAACAATTAACATCTTGCCACCAATCACTGATATGACTGAAGAGGAACTAACCATATTACCTGAAGAAAAGCGCGAAACCGTTGAAACAAGCTATTCCGGCGACGACATCAAGACTCTCGACTGGAAGGAGCACATACGCCTGCGACCGGGAATGTACATCGGAAAACTCGGCGACGGCTCGCAAAACGACGACGGCATCTACGTGCTTCTTAAAGAAGTGCTCGACAATGCCATCGATGAATACATGATGGGATTTGGCAAGCAAATCGACATCGAAGTCAGTGAATACACGGTGGGGGTGCGTGACTACGGACGAGGCATTCCCCTCGACAAGGTGGTCGATGTGTCATCGAAAATGAACACCGGAGCAAAGTATGACTCCAAGGCGTTCAAGAAGTCGGTAGGACTTAACGGTGTCGGCATCAAGGCGGTAAACGCCCTGTCGACCGACTTCTACATCAAGAGCGTGCGCGACGGCAAGTCGATAGCCATCGAATACTCCTGCGGTGAAATAGTCAGCGACTCGGGCATAATGCCGAGCGACGAACCCAACGGAACTTTCGTGCGCTTCACCCCCGACAACTCAATATTCCGCGACTACCGTTACCGTGAAGAGTATGTTGTCCCCCTGGTAAAGAACTACACATTCCTCAACACCGGACTTTCGATATATCTCAACGGCAAGCGTTACTTCTCGCGCAACGGATTGCTCGACCTACTGAAAGAGAACCTCACCACCGAGCCGCTATACCCCATAATACACCTTAAAGGCAACGACATCGAGGCGGTGATAACCCACACCAAGCAGATAGGTGAAGAGTACTACTCATTTGTCAACGGACAGCACACGACTCAGGGCGGAACCCACCTGTCGGCTTTCCGCGAGGCTGTGTCACGCACCATCAAGGAGTACTTCGGCAAAAACTTTGAGTACTCCGACATTCGCAACGGCATCGTCGCCGCTATATCGATTAAAGTCGAGGAGCCGGTATTTGAATCACAGACCAAAACCAAGCTCGGCTCGCGTGACATGGGACCCGAAGGGCCTACGGTGGCAAAGTTCATCGGCGACTTCATCAAGAAAGAGCTCGACAACTACCTCCACATCAACCTCGACACCGCCGACATTCTGCAGAAGAAGATTCTCGAAAACGAGAAGGAGCGCAAGGCAATGGCCGGCGTCACCAAGGCCGTGAGGGAAAAAGCCAAGAAAATAGCGATCCACAACAAGAAGCTTCTCGACTGTCGCGTGCACCTGAGCGACCCCAAAGGCGACGAGGACAAGAAGGAAGCCTCATCGATATTCATCACCGAGGGTGACTCGGCTGCCGGTTCAATCACCAAGATACGCGATGTTGAAACCCAGGCCGTGTTCTCGCTCCGAGGCAAGCCGCTCAACACCTATGGAATGCCGCTTGTCGATGTCTACAAGAACGATGAGTTTGCGCTTCTTCGCGCAGCCTTGAACATCGAGGACAGCATCGACGACCTGCGTTACAACAAAGTAATCATAGCCACCGATGCCGATGTCGACGGAATGCACATACGCCTGTTGCTGCTCACCTACATCCTGCAATTCTTCCCCGACCTGATAAAGAAAGGCCATGTCTACGTGCTGCAGACCCCCTTGTTCCGTGTACGCAACAAGAAGACCACCCGCCGCGCAGGCACCCGCCAGTCAAAAAAGTCAGGCAAGGAATCAACCGATGACACGTATTATTGTTATACTGATGAAGAGCGTGTTACAGCCATCAACAAGCTTGGGGCAAATGCCGAGATAACACGATTCAAGGGCCTTGGTGAAATCTCGCCCGAGGAATTCCGCGGATTCATCGGTCCCGACATGCGACTCGACCGCGTGACGCTCCGCAAAGAGGATGCGGTGGCTGAGCTCCTTGAGTTTTACATGGGTAAGAACACTGTTGAACGACAAAACTTTATTATTGACAATCTCGTAGTTGAAGATGACTCCCAAATATCTTGAACGAATAGCCATATATCCGGGAACTTTCGACCCGTTTACTATAGGCCACAAATCGATAGTCGAACGTGGACTCACACTGTTTGACAAGATCATAATCGCAGTAGGAATCAACGACGCCAAGCGTTGCTATCGGCCCACCGAAGCTCGCGTGCGTCACATCGAAAAAGTAATGGCCGACGAGCCGCGCGTGGAAGTGATAAGCTACGACAGGCTCACAGCCGACGTGGCGCGTGACTGCGGAGCGCAATTCATTCTGCGAGGAGTGAGAACGGTTGCCGACTACGAGTATGAGCGCAACCTCGCCTATGCCAACCGACAGATTTCGGGAGTGGAAACAGTACTGCTCTACACCCTGCCCGAACTGCAATACGTAAGCTCCACAATGGTGCGCGACCTCGACCGCTACGGCTACGACATAAGCCAGTTTGTCCCCGACTCCGACCAACTAAGACAATAAGAAATACATTTATGAAATACCTGCTACTATTCGTTTCAGCACTCATCCTCGCCTCGTCAGGCATCAAGGCACAACAGAAATTTGAACTGACACCCGAGCGAAAGCTGCAATATGCCCAAGGGATAATCAACAACTACTATGTTGACAAAGTGGATGCCGACACGCTTGTCGACGAAGCAATCCGTGCAATGCTCAACACACTCGACCCCCACTCGGCCTACTCGACACCCGAGGAAACACGCGAGTTGAACGAGCCCCTCAACGGCAACTTCAGCGGCGTGGGAATACAGTTTAACATGGCAACCGACACCCTGTATGTGATACAGACCGTGGCCGGCGGCCCGTCGGAGCGTGTCGGCCTGTTGCCCGGCGACCGCATAATCGAGGTCAACGACACACTCATAGCAGGAGTGAAGATGAAAAACAACGATGTCATGCGACGCTTGCGCGGCCCCAAGGGCACCGTGGTCAACGTTGCTGTGAAACGTACCGGCGTGCCCGAGCTCATCTACTTCAACATAACGCGCGACGACATTCCCATCTACAGCGTCGATGCCGCCTACATGGCCGACCCCACCACCGGCTACATACGCATATCACGCTTTGCCGCCGAAACTCCCGAGGAGTTCCGCAAAGCCATGAACGACTTGCGCAAGCAGGGCATGAAGAATCTCATCATCGACCTTCAGGACAATGGAGGCGGTTATCTTAATGCAGCCCAGGAGCTGGCCGCGCAATTCCTGAAAAAGGGCGATCTTATAGTTTACACCGAGGCTCCGCGCACTCCGAGCTACACCTACGTGGCCGAGCGTAACGGCGACTTCCTCGATGGCCGCATCGTAGTGCTCGTCAACCAGTATTCGGCATCGGCAAGCGAGATTCTCGCCGGTGCGCTGCAGGATCACGACCGTGCGGTAGTCGTAGGCCGACGCACATTCGGCAAGGGCCTCGTACAGCGTCCCTTCCCATTCCCCGACGGCTCGATGATTCGCCTCACGGTGTCACGCTACTACACTCCGTCGGGTCGATGCATCCAGAAGCCCTACGTGAAGGGCGACATCGACGACTACATCGAGGACATCAAGCACCGATACGATGCCGGCGAACTGATGCACTCCGATTCGATACACTTCCCCGACTCGCTCCGTTACACCACATTGCGCAACAAGCGTGTCGTATATGGCGGTGGTGGAATCATGCCTGACCGCTTCTCTCCTCTCGACACCACATGGTACACCCCCTACTATCGTGACATCCTCGCAAAGGGTGCGCTCTACCAGTATGTATTGGGCTATGTCGACACTCACCGCCAGCAGCTAAAAGCCGAGTATCCCACCGAGAAGGATTTTGCCGAACGATTTGAGGTGACATCCGAAATAATGAACGGCCTCATTGAACAGGGCAAGAAAACCGATGTTGAATATAATGAAGAGCAATATAAACAGAGCGAAAACTACATGCGCACTGTGCTGAAAGCACTCATTGCTCGTGACATATACGAAAACGGCTCCTATTACCGGATTGCCAACGACCTCAACCCCATCTATCACGAAGGATTGAAAGTCATAAATTCACCCGACGAGTACAAAAAACTCCTCGGTGACTGACAACGGCAAAACGAGGTTGCCTAAAAACAAGATTAAGCATGAAAGAGAACATAATAAGCACCGAAACTTCTGAAAAGACCGTACTCGTGGGCCTCATAACCCCTCAGCAGAATGAGGCTAAGGCCAAGGAGTATCTCGACGAACTCGCTTTTCTCGCCGACACGGCGGGAGCGATCACCGAAAAGACATTCCTGCAGCGACTCGATTACCCCAACCCGCGCACCTATGTGGGAAAGGGAAAGCTTGACGAGATAAAGCAATATGTCGACGAAAACGAAATAGGACTCGTGATATTCGACGACGACCTCACCACCAAGCAGGTCGCCAACCTCGAGCGCGAGCTTCAGGTGAAGATTCTCGACCGCACGAGCTTGATTCTCGACATATTTGCAAAACGCGCACAAACCGCCAACGCAAAGACCCAGGTCGAACTCGCGCAATACCAGTATCTGCTGCCCCGACTCACCCGAATGTGGACTCACCTCGAACGCCAGCGCGGAGGTATCGGCATGAGAGGCCCCGGTGAAACGCAGATAGAAACCGACCGCCGTATAATCCTCGACAAAATATCACGCCTGAAAGCCGAGCTTGAAAGCATCGACAAGCAGAAGTCGATACAGCGCAAGAATCGCGGAAAACTTACCCGCATAGCATTGGTAGGCTATACCAACGTGGGCAAGTCGACATTGATGAACCTGCTCAGCAAGAGCGATGTATTTGCAGAGAACAAGCTTTTTGCCACTCTCGACACCACCGTGCGCAAGGTCATCATCGACAATCTCCCCTTCCTGCTCACCGACACCGTAGGATTCATCCGCAAGCTTCCCACCCATCTTGTCAACTCCTTCAAGTCGACCCTCGACGAGGTGCGTGACGCCGACATACTCGTCCATGTAGTCGACATAAGCCATCCGCAATTTGAGGAGCAGATCGACATCGTGAACAAGACACTCGCCGAGATATGCGGCAAGGACAGCGACAAGAAGATGATTGTGGTGTTCAACAAAATCGATGCATTCACCTACAAGCCAAAGGATGACGACGACCTCACCCCGCGCACTCGCGAAAACATCTCGCTCGACGAACTGAAAGCTACATGGATGGCCAAAATGAACGACGAATGCGTGTTCATCTCGGCCAAGGAGCAAATCAACATCGATGAACTGAAAAACAAGATTTACGAGAAAGCCAAGGAGGTGCACATAACGCGCTTCCCCTACAACGACTTCCTCTTCCAGAAATACGACGAAGGCGACGACCCGGGCTACAGCGAGCCGTCGACCTATAAGTAAACGACCACGTTTTATGTCAAACCATTGATTATCGATAATGGAATATCGCAATCTTCTTGAATATGAAATAGCACAGCTTGAAGCTTCGGGATGCACTGCCACTAATTGGAACACCGTAAGTGTAAAGGACGGATTCAATCCGTCATGCTATATCAGGGTGAATTTCTCGGGAAATGTCAAGTTGGGCAACACCCGGGATCTGTTTGTGCGCAACGGTGTTCCGGTAAGGAGCGGAATATACGACGCGACAATCCATAATTGTGAGATAGGCGACAATGTACACATAAGCAAAATTGGAGAAGCCATTGCCAATTACCGTATAGGCGACAACTGCTACATCGCCAATGTGAATGCCATGTTTGCCACCGGAGCGTCATCGTTTGGCAACGGATGCGAAGTGAATGTGATGAGCGAAACCGGCTCACGCAGCCTGTATATATATGAGGGCCTCACCTCCCAGATAGCCTACCTCACGGCCATGTACCGCCATAACGAGGCATTTACTACCCGCATCAAGGCATTAGCCAAGGAGTATTCCGATCGACAGCGATGTGCCACGGGGCTCATCGAAAGCAATGTCACAATAGCGGGATGCGGCACGATATCCGACACGATAGTGCGCACCGGTGCCTGCATTGAAGGAGCCACACACCTTTTCGACGGAACCGTTGGCCGTGACTGCAAGGTGGGCGACAACGTGATAGCGTCACACTTCATAATGGCGTCACAGGCAAGAGTCGACAGCGGCTCCACAATCGAGCGCGTATTTGTGGGACAAGCCTCGTCGCTCGCCAACGGATTCATAGCCCATGATTCGCTGTTCTTCGCCAACTGTGCATGTGAATGTGGCGAGGCATGCGCCGTATTCGTCGGCCCACACACCGTGTCGATGCACAAATCGACCCTGCTCATAGGCGGAATGTTCTCATTCTTCAACGCAGGTTCGGGAACCAATGAAAGCAATCACCTTTATAAGCTCGGACCGGTGCATCACGGCATTATGGAGCGCGGATGCAAAACCGCAAGCAACGCCTACATCACCTGGCCGGCTCACATAGGCCCCTTCACCCTCGTGGCGGGCAGCCACACCTCCCACCCCGACACAACGGAGCTTCCCTACTCCTATCTCATGGAGCGCAAAGGCAAAAGCCTGCTGATTCCGGCCGCCAACCTGAAGACTTCGGGCACCATACGTGACATCCTTAAATGGGGCAAGCGCGACCGCCGCAGCCGTGACATCGAGCGACTCGACCTGATAAACTACGATGCCCTAAACCCGCTCATAACATGGCGCGTATATCAGGCCATAAACACTCTCGACCGATGTGAAGTCGACCCCGAATATCCGCTTACCCGAAATTTCACGATTGAGTATCACGCACTGCGCCGAGGTCGCGAACTATATGCCCTCGCCGCCGACTACTTCATGGGCGAATCGGTGGTAAACAAGCTGTTGTCGCTCGATTTTGACTCATCCACCCCTATTGAGCAACAACTCAAGCCCGAATACTCGGGACTTGACCAGTGGATCGACCTTGCCGGATTGATCGTACCGCGTAAAAAGGTAGGATTCATCATCGACGACATTGTAAACGGCACGATCAACTCGCTTGAAGGCATTGTTGAAAGGCTTAAATCGCTATATGACAATTACGAGGCCATGAAATGGAGCTTCGTAGTGGATAATCTGAGGAAATGTTACAGCAAGGAGCTGGATGCAATGAATTTGCAGGATTTCATCGCTATATCAAAGAGGTGGAGTGAAAGCATAGTAGCAATATCGAAATTCCGCTATCATGACGCCATGAAGGACTATTCCGAAAGCATGAAAGTGGGATTTGGGGTCGACAGCGAAGGACAAAATGTCGAAGCCGACTTTCAAGCAGTGAGAGGACTGCCTGAACAGGACCCCAATGTGGAGGAGATGAATCGGCACTACGACATTGCTCTCAAAAATGCCACAACGGCAATAAAGCGATTGGAAAAGGCTCTTGGTATTTAACCCAAAAACATTACCTTTGCATTAATTTATTAAACAAACAATAACCAACCGATGAATAAGCTACTCTCGATAGCCCTCGTCGCAATACTCACGGCCATGGCCGCCGGTTGCGATTCAGGCTTGAAATGGAATGTAAACGGCTCAATCGAAGGAGCCGATTCAAAGACAATGATATTGCAGGCTTCCGACAATGGTCGCTGGTACACTCTCGATTCCATCACCACCGACAAAAACGGAAATTTCAAATATTCCCACGACCCGATCGGATATCCCGACATATTCCGCCTCGTACTCGACGGCAAGAGCATATATTTCCCTATCGACAGCGTGGAAACAGTCAATATCACATCGACAGCCGACGCTTTTGACTCCGACTACGAGTTGTCAGGTTCCACCGCCGCCGAAATGCTTATGGCTGTCGACAATCGCATCCGCAATTCGGCATCGGTCATAGGACTGTCTCTTATACACATCTCCGAGCCCACGAGACCGTACTAGATCTCGT
>ENA-OYXV01000664-OYXV01000664.1-human-gut-metagenome-genome-assembly--contig:-NODE-664-length-21061-cov-11.278206_pt1 | contig 21061 bp, 29 predicted proteins | sample MGYA00244846_ERZ653424 | MGnify/ENA primary metagenome ERZ653424 (study PRJEB26926, sample SAMN06165108) | human gut metagenome | biome: ENVO:00009003; feature: ENVO:2100002; material: ENVO:00002003...
ACCCAAGGACGGCTCCTCTGGTACGAAAGCCAGAGCGGGCTATCCACCCAAGTTTCTGCTGCGGACCTTGCGACGTACAAGGAAGCCTTCGGCGAGGAAGGGCTGACCGAGCTGGCAAATCGCCAGCAGGCAGTCATGGCACTGGACGGCATCCTGAACAGCGGCGAGCGGGGCAGGACGGCGGCCATCGACGAGCTGGCGAAAAAGATCGGCGTAACGAGCCGGACGCTGCGGCGCTGGCACGCAGCGTACAAGACGGGCGGCCTTGCGGCCATCATGGACAAGGTGGAGCGCAAGGACAAGGGCAAGACGCGAAGCATGTGCCAACTGGCGCAGGACTACATCGAGGAGCAGATGGGGGACAATCGCAAATTCCCCCAGACGCTGGTGCTCGAGCGGCTGCGGGAGCGGGCACAGGAGCTGGGCGACAACGCCTGCGACTGCTGCGTGTACTGCGATGGATCGAGTGCCAGGCGGGCACTCAAGCCTGCGCAGCGGGATGCCTACCCGGTCTGCCAAATGGCAGAGGGGCACATGGTCATCCCGGCAAACCGGTACGCGGTCAACCGAGTGGTGGCGGCGATCCCGGACGCGCAGCTCACTTACGCACGGCGGGGCAAGCGGGCTTGGGAGGCTGCCTACATGCAGAAGACCAAGCGCGTGAAGCCGGAGATGGTCAATGACGTGTGGTTCGGCGACCACCACAAGCTGGACTTGTTTGTCATTGATGAAAACGGCAATCTGGTGCGCCCGTGGATGACGGCATGGCTGGACGCCTGTTCGCGCAAGTTCGTGGGCTGGGAGCTGACGCTGGAGCCGAACAGCGACACGGTCGCGGACAGCTTCTGCCGGGCGGCGGTGTACACGGCGGGCAGCGACGTACACGGCCTGCCACGCATGATCTACATCGACAACGGTAAGGACTACCGGAGTCAGCGCTTTGAAGGAGACCGATTCGTGGAATCCAGCCTGGGGATGCTGAACGCGGAGTTCTACGAGAAGGAAGGCTTGCTCCGGGCGCTGGGCGTCGCGGTGCATCATGCACTCCCGTATCGCGGCTGGTCAAAGGACGTGGAACGCGCCTTCGGAACGCTGGAGGACTTCGTGCGGGAGTTCCCCGGCTGGTGCGGCGATTCGCCGGAGGAAAGGCCGGAGGATAACGGGCGCATCCTGCGAAAGCTGCGCGAGCGCGGCGAGCTGATGACCTTTGAAACCTTTGCCAAGTGCTTCGCGGAGAAGCTGCTGCCCAAGTACGAAAACCACATTGACGAGGACGGGCTTTCGCCGGATCAGCGCTACCACAGGGCGGAGAAGGCGCGCAGCGATACGCCAGACTGGGCGACGATGGCGGTCTTCAAGAGCCAGTGCGTGAAGCGCGTGGTCAGCACGCAGGGCGTGCGGCTGAACAACCAGCTCTTCTGGTATCCGGGCATGGCGGATGTTATACGCGAGCAGGTGACGGTCTACTTCAATCGGGGATACAACCCCAGCGTGACCATCTTCCGGGGCGGGCACTTCCTGTGCGAGGCGGAGCCGGTGGAGATGATGAACCTGATCGAAGCGGATCAGGAGCGGGTTGCGGCGCACATGGCTGACCAGAAGCGCCAGCAGCGGAGAATCACCGACCGGCTGGCCTACCTGCGGCAGTCTACCAAGCGCATCAGCCGCGAGGCATACGCCGAGGCCATCGACGAGCAGCGGCAACGGCAGGCGACGGTCACCTCGCTGGAAGCCAGGCGCGCAGAGCAGGCAAAGACCCAGGTCGCGGAGAAGGCAAGCGGACGCAGGAAGGCCGCCAGCGCGGGCGAGAACGCTGTGCGCAGCATGATTGCCGCAAACGGCGAGGCGTTGCTCAACCGGAGCGCGCGTTGAGTGTCACAAACGGGAGGACGATATGGAAAAGAAGCGAAAGGCAAAGCCGATGACGGTACGCGAGAAGAAGGATCGCGCGAGAATCAGGAAGGAGCTGCGCGAAGAGGGTATCATGCCTCCGAAGAAAAAGCCGCTGAACCGCAAGGCGTTCTGCAATCGGGCGAGGTCGGAATTGGAAAAGCATGACGGTTACGATTTTATCCTCTACCTGTACTGGGCACTGAGTGAGATGCTGGAGAAGCAGGATCTCAGCAAACCGGGCGCAGTCTGTTACAGCCTAGAGGCTGTTGGCGCGGCAAAGGTGGTGCTGCTGGCTGCCAGACGCATGGAGTTCGAGAAGGAGAAAGCCGGGGAGCCATTTACAAGAGGAGACCTGTACGAGGTGGTCAAGGATATCTACAACGCATAAGCCCAAGGCCCGGTCTACCGCCTGCCTGTGTTCTGCCACAGGCAGCGGCAGGCTACGACCCGTGAAAGCCGGGTGCGCTCCGAAAGGGGCGCGGCGCTTACAGCGAATATGCTGAAGACCTGACAAGGGAGGAAATACAATGGACATTTTGACCGGGTTGGCGCTCTTCGGCGGCGGGGCCGTCGTTGGCGGGATGGTGATGGCGGACTTTTACGCAAGCCTGAAGCAAGCGCAGGACGGTGAACGCAGGCGGGCCCATGAACAGCGGGAGGCAGCTGCCCGGCAGATGGAGATGATGGATGCCCAGCTTCAGGCGCGCACCAATGCGCTGAGGAACATGGAGACCAAGCGGGCTGTCGAGGCGAGCTGGTGTGACGGATACGAGGCCGGGATGCGTGAGGGCATGGAAAACGCCATGCAGGGCGTGAACCTCGGGGACGTGGTGACGATGACGCGGCTGCGCAACGCCAGACGGCTGCGCAGCGTGAACGAATGAGAGGAGGATCAGCATGGAAGCACGGGAGCTGCTGGCCAGCAGAAAAGAGCCGCTGGAGGATCGGATCAACCGGCTTAGGGACAAGGGCGTGGTCGTCAACGGCGTACGCTACAATTACAACTTCGCGCAGATCAGCGCAGCGACGGGTGTGAGCCGCAGCGCGATCAGCATGTTCGCCAACGGCCACATGCGCATCAAGCCGGATCAGGAGCGCAGGCTCGAGGAGTGGGTGAGCACCATTGAGGCTCAGGCTGAGAGCGTGGCCATGGCGAGCGAAGCGCAGGAGCCGGAGGGGACGGAAGAAGCCCCGCGTGCGTTCAAGCGTGAAATCGAGCTGTATCAGACGCGCGAATTCAAGGAGGCGCTCGGCCTGCTGGAATGGACGCGAGAGAAGCGGAAGATGTGCGTGGTCATCGGGCATCCCGGCATCGGAAAGACGACGATTGTGCGCGAGTTCGCCAAGCGTGTGCAGGGTGTCCACCTGATTGTCTGCCGCTCGACGATGCGGATGCGAGACCTGCTTGACACCATCGCGGACAGCCTCGGCATCGCGGCGGGCGGGAGCAACGACGAGCGGGTGCGGCGCATCCAGCGCGAGCTGGCGGCGCGCGAGGACACCATGCTCATCTTCGACGAGGCCGATCACCTGTACAACGGGTGGGACGTGAAGAAGTTCGAGCTGCTCCGGCAACTCTGGGACGAGACGAGCACGCCGATTGTGCTGGTCGGCCCGCCGAGGCTGGAGGAAATCCTGACGCACGGCAGCGGGCGCTCAAACCTCTCGCAGCTGTACCGGCGCAAGTACGAAATTAAGTTGACGGGCATCAAGCCCGACGAGGTGCGCGAAATCCTCGCCCAGTACGACGTGGAGCCGCACGCGGCGGCGGAGCTGGCCCTGATTGCCACGGACGCCAGGCACGGCGGCATGGGCAACTTCATCGAGATCTTTGGCATGTGCCTGGAGGCTGCGGCGGGCGAAACGGTGACGCCGGAGATCCTCGCCGGTGCGCGCTGCTACAAGCTGCAGGGCTGAGGAGGAATGAACATGACGGCGAAGCAGAACGGCGGGCTGCTGATTGTTCGGGACAACGATGGGCGCCTAGTGCGCAAGCTGAATGCGGTCGCGGCGGCAAAGGACTGGCTGCGGCTTGGGGATGGAGGATTCTTCAGGGAATATGGATTCCGCTTTACGCCGCGCGGGCATACGCTCGCGGAGGCTGTGAGGCAGATGGAGACAAGCACATGATGAACCGCTAGGCCCGGTTCGCTGATGGCGAACGACGACCCGTGCAAGCCGGGTGCGCCCCGTAAGGGGCGCGGCGCTCATGGTTCACGAAGGAGGTGAAAACCATGTATGGGATCAATTTGGCGGAATACCGCCGAAAGCTGGAGTATACGCAGGAGGGCCGAGACATTTGCGACGCTTACGCGGCGCTGGTCGAGGAGAACGAGCGTCTGATGGTGCAGAAGCTGAACGCCGAGGCGCGCGTGAATCAGTTCCTCGCGTTGGCGCATGAGATTGAGGAGGCGCGCTGATGGATACGGCGAGCACCATCCTGCGGCTGCTGGGCGAATACGAGCAGGTGCGGCTTGACAACCAGCGCGAGGGCCAGAGGCGCGAGCTGGAGGCGAGGGAGAAATCCGCCGAGGTGGCGCAACTGCTCGATGCGCGCCGGGCACTGTTGACGCGCTCCATGCGCCAGGCATTTTCCGGGCGCAGAATCGACACGCAGGAGCTCCAAACGCAGGTCGAGCAGATCAACCGGGATGTCCGGGCGGAGCTGGTGCACGCGGGCTTTGCACCGGACTACCTACAGCCCATCTACCGGTGCCCGGCCTGTCGGGATACCGGCTATGTGGGCGAACCTGTGCATGAGCTGTGCGCCTGCATGAAGCAGCGGATCATGGACGAGGAAAACCGGGGAGAGCGCAAGGGCGGTCTGGGCGAGCACAGCTTCGAGCAGTTCAACCTGAGTGCCTTTCCGGACGACACTATCCCCGGTCGGCGCAGGAGCCAGCGCGAGCACATGCGGCTGATCGAGCGCGCAGCGCGGCGGTATGCGGAGGATTTCCCGGAGAACGAGAAGCCCAACCTGATCTTCTTTGGGCCGCCGGGGCTGGGTAAGACGTTCGTTGCGGACTGCATCGCGCAGCGCGTGATGGAACGGGCCTATCTGGTGCGCCGGGTGACGGCGTACCGGCTCTGCGAGATCATGCGCAAGAATCAATTTGACGGGAGCGAGGGGCGCGCCGCAGAGGGCGTGATGGAAAGCGACCTGCTGATGATCGACGATCTGGGCACGGAGCCGCAGACGAAGAACACCAGCGTTTACCTGTTCCAAGTGCTCAATGAGCGGAACATGAACGGACGCCACACCATCATCAGCACAAATCTGAACCCGGAGAAAATGGGCGCGATGTACGAAGAGCGCGTCATCTCCCGGATGATGGATTGCCGGATCACGACGGCAATCGAGTTTTATGGGCGCGACCTGCGCCTGATGAAAGGATGAGAATATGGCAAGACAGAAGATGCGCTGCGCGCTGACGCTGAACAGCTGGCAGGAGGCCGACGACGCGCTGCGGCAGATTGGCGAGAACCGGCGCGACATCGCGGCGATTGAGAACGTGATGAATGAGCGAATCGCCGATGCGAAGGCTACGGCGGACGCGAAGGCTCGCCCGATTCGGGAACAGACGGCGCTGCTGGAGACGGCACTCAAGGACTTCGCCATCGCCCACCGGGCGGACATGGGCAAGGCCAAGAGCAAGGCGCTGACGTTCGGCAAGATTGGCTTCAGACAGAGCACGAAGCTGATTCTTCCGCGCGGCGTGGAGAAGGTCAAGGGTATCATCGACGAGCTGCTTCGGCGCGGCATGACGGAGTGTGTGGTCTACCCGGAGCCGAAGATTGACAAGGACGCGCTCAAGAAGTACAGCACAACCGAGATTGCGGATGTGGGCGCGAAGCTGGAGGTCGAGGATGTCTTCGGCTACGAGGTGGACGAGGAGGCGCTTGCAGAATGAGCGGCATGGACATGGCTATGGCGCTCGCGCTTGCGGGCGGTGCGCTTGGCGGCCTGATTGGATCGGGTATTACGGTGCTGTGCATGGCATTGTTCAGGCACAGGTAAGGGAAAGGTCAGCCAGAGGCTGACTAGCGTTGTGCAATCAGGTTTCCTGATTGCCAAGCGTAGCCCGCGACGCGCAGCGGGGCGGGCCGAAAAGGGGGATGAGCATGGCAGCATACAAGGCGAGCGCCGGTCAGGTCAAGGCTATCTGGGCGCTGGGCAGGAAGCTGGGCATGGACGTGGATGACCTGCACGCGATTGCATACCGCATCAGCGGACTTGAGAGCATCAGCGCGCTGACCGGACGACAGGCGGGCAGGATGATTGACGAGCTGAAGATGCGCGCAGGCGAGAAGCCGGGTGTGACATGCGGCGGGGCAGGACGGGCGACGGACGCGCAGCAGCGGATGATTGCCGTGCTGATCCGCGACCTCAAGTGGATCGACCAGCCGGGACGCTTGCGCGGATTCCTGCGCAAATATGCCGGGGTGGACGATGCGCGATTCATGACGGCGCAGCAGGCGAGCCGGGTGATTGACGGGCTCAAGGCTATGCGCGACGGCGGGCGCGGAGAACGAAAGGCGGAGGTGAGCGGCGGGTGATACCCAAGTGGGCGCAGGACATGCGCATGGAGGACATCAAGAGCCCTGCGATGGCTGATTTGGCAGAGCTGATTGGCATCGAGGCGATGATGAAGATTGTGGAGATGTACAGCGGCTCGGTGCTGTACATTCCGAAGATGGAGTCAGTTCTTGCCTCGATTCGTGACCGGCACATCCGGGAAGAGTTCGACGGAACGAACGGACACAAGCTCGCGATTCGCTACAACGTCAGCGACAGCTGGGTGCTCCGCGTTGTCAACGAGAAACAGCTATTCGGTCAGATGAATATGTTTGATTAATCTCTTACAAGTACGTCAAAGGACAAGCAAAACCAAATATGGTAAGATGGTCGCAGTCAACGGGCTGCGGCTTTTTTCGATGGGTGGTGAGACGATGAAAGATGTGCTTGATAATCCATATGTGACATGGATTATCACGGGCGTGGTGGGATCGCTCTGCGGCGCGGTGGTGTTTTTCTTCAAACGCGGCCTTGATAAGGCCGAAAAGCGACTGGAAAAGCAGGAATCGCAAACGCGGGAGCTGGAGGAAAAGCTGAACAAAACCATCAGCGACATGCCGTTCCTCTACACGCTGCGCGAGGACTTCATCCGCTCTACGGCTAACCATGACAGGAAACTCGACCAGATTATATCGCTGCTGACGACCAGCAGTGGGAAGGGAGAAAAGTAACGATGGACAAGATTGCAATTACGCGGCGCAGGTGCGCGCGCGGCGCGCTGCTGACCCTGCTGTTCGGCAGCCCCAGCACGGCTATCATGGCCCGGACGCTCGAATATGCGCTGATGCAGGATGATCCGCACATTTCTTCGGAGATTGGCTCGCATCTGTTTTATCTGGCGGACAAGGGCTATGTCCGGGTGTATCTGGGCGACGAACCCTGCACGCTGGTGAAAGACCCGCCCCGTGAGGCGCTCGTCCGCCTGACGGCTAAGGGCATCGATCTGATGGAAGGCACGATTGACGACGACGGCGTGGCCTTCGGCGATCCTGCCCGCCAGTAATGGGGCGAAAGCGGGAGCGCACGCGGGTTTGCAGCCGGATGGACGAGCTGCCGGATGACATCCGCGTGCAGGTTGAGGCGATGCTGCTCGACCGGACGATTAGCTACAAGGAGATAGCAGACTGGTGCACCGAGGCCGGATACGAGATCAGCAAGAGCAGCGTAGGCCGGTATGCCCAACGGACAGGGCGCGCGGCGATGCGCCTGCAATACGTCCGAGAGAACGCCAACGCCATCATCGCGGCAATGAAGGAGCACAGAGGGCTGGAGCTATCCGATGCGGCGAACGCGCTGGTGATGGACAATCTGATCGGGGCGCTGTCCGAGGCGTCTGCGGAGGATTACAGCGAAATCCCGCTGCCCAAGCTGATCGAGCTGACGCTCAAGAACCAGCGGAACGCGGTGTACAAGGAGCGCATGGTGCGCGTGTATGCCAAGGATGTGGAGGAAATCCGCCGTGCGCTGATGGCGGAGCTGACGGTGCAGGTACAGGGGAACCCGGAACTGATCGCGCAGCTCGAGGCAGCCAGTCAGGCGGCGGCTGACAAGGTGGTGGAAGCAAGTGAATCGTAAATACCAGGACAGCCGTGGGCGCGAGTGGTATGCGCTGCATGTGCGCACCGGCGAGGAGCGCGATGTGGCGATGGACGTGTACGCGCTGGGCGACGCGGACAGCCTACTGCCGATCGAGCGGTACGTTTCCCGCAGCGGCGCGGAGCGCGAGCGCGTGATCATGCCGGGTTATGTGTTCGTCGGCTGCTTGATGACGCCGGACATGTGGCAGCAGCTTCGGCACCTGCGCGGCGTGCTGCGGATACTGGGCGACCCATACGAGGCCATCCCGGAGGAGCAGATGTCGGCGGTGATGGCGCTGTACTGGCACGGCGTGAACGGCACGCAGGTCGTGCGCGCGGGCGGCGTGACGCAGGTAGTCGGCGGGGCGCTTGTGGAGGTGGCCCACGAGGTCACCTGCGCCGACGAGCGGCAGGGCAGCATCACGGTGGCGCTCGATCTCCCGGGCGGAACGCGCGAGGTCACGATGCACGCGGAGTTCATCAAGCCGGGCGTGTATGAAAAACATGAAGAATAAGCAGGAGCGGAAAACGGCGGGTTGAGGATTCCCCACGGTGGAAGCTCCGAATAAAGTCAGGGGCGCGGTAAGGCCCCATGCCAGCCAGCTCTCAGCCGAGAGCCGGAGGGCGAAGCTATGCCCGGCGAACGCCGGGCGTTTTGCATGGAAAGACAAGGGGAAAGACGCTGCTTGCCGCAGCGCGCGTTTGATGTCAGAAAGGCGGTGGGAGGATGCCGGAAAGCAATCTGCTGAATCAGATTATGGGCAGGCACAGGCGGGAGCCGGGCGAGCTCGAGGCCATCGACCGCCGGATGCACGACAACATGGCGCGCTGCTTTGACGAGGTTCTAAGAGCGGTAGAGTCTGACGCATACAGCAAGGCGCTGCTGGGCGGCGGACGCGGCAGCACGAAATCCTCCAGCGCGAGCCTCATCATCATGGACGGCCTTGAGCACGACGAGCGCGCCTGCGCGCTGGTGCTGCGCAAGGTGGGCAACACGCTACGCGGAAGCGTATACGAGCAGATCCAGTGGGCCATTGACACGCTGGGCATTTCCGACCACTGGGAGGCCACAGTCAGCCCGATGGAGATCACTAACACACGAACAGGCCAGAAGGTCGTATTCCGGGGGCTCGACGAGCCGAAGAAGATCAAGTCCATCAAGCTGAAGCGCCGCCAATATTTCAAATACGTCTGGTTTGAGGAGCTGGATGAATTTGACGGAGAGGCGGAGATTGAGAACGTGCTCGACTCCGCGCTGCGCGGCGGGCCGGGCGGCATCGCGATTTGCAGCTATAACCCGCCCAAGAGCGCGAACAACTGGGTGAACAAGCTGGCGGCGAATCCGCCTGCGAGCTGCTTTGTGCATCACAGCAACTACACGATGGTGCCGCCCGAATGGCTGGGGCCGACGTTCATTAGGCGCGCCAACGAGCTGAAGGAGCGCAACCCGCGTGCCTATGAGCACACCTACCTCGGCGTGGCGACCGGCGAGGGCGGTGCGGCGTTCAAGACGCTGCGCGTGAAGCCCATCAGCGCGGCAGACAGGGCGCGTTTCGAGCTAAAGCCGAACATCGGAATGGACTTCGGTTATGTCGATCCGAATGCCATCGAAAAAACCTACTATGAGGCGGGTGAGCTGCGGACGCTCTACATCTACGAGGAATTCTACCAAAGCGAGATGACAACGAAGCAGATCGCCGCAGCCTGCAAGAGGATTGCACGGCACGGCGAGCTGATCCGCGCGGACAACGCCGCTAAACAGGCTATCGTGGATCTGCGCACGGACTACGGTATCAACATCACCGGCGTATCTAAAGGCAAAAACTCGCGGCGGGACGGATACGACTGGCTGCGCGATCTCGACCAGATTATCATCGACCCGGTATCCTGCCCGAATGCAGCGCGCGAGTTTGCCGCTTATGAGTATGGGCGCGACAAGAACGGCACGCTTGTGGAGAGCTATCCTGACGGGAACGACCACAGCATCGACGCGGTGGCCTACGGCAACCGGGAGCACATTTACAGGAGCAGGCGGACGAGGAACCGCAGCGGAAAGGGGGCCAGACGCTGATGCAGAAATACCAGATTGGCAGCACGGAATGGATCAAGCAGGAGCTGGCTGGGCTGCTCGGTGAGCAGGTGACGCGCGACATAGAGGACAGCATCCGCCTGTATGCCATATACGACGGCGACGGGCAGCTCTGGAAACCCGACACGTCGGGGCTTGACTACAAGCCGACCGTTAAGGTCACCAACATTGTGAAGAAGCTGATTAAGGAAGAGGCGCGCTTCATGATGGGCGTGGAGCCGGAAATCAAGATTCAGCCGATGAACGGCGAGAACGAAGCGGACAGAGCAGCCTGCGCCGAGATTGAGGATTGGCTGTCCGATTTCCTGCGCCGCAGCAAGTGGGGCGACAAGCTCATCAAGGCGGCGCGCGACTGCTTCATCGGTAAGAGGGTAGCGCTCAAACTGACCGGCGCGCCCGGCAGGCCGCTGGGCGTGCAGTTCAGGCCATCGTTGGAGTTTGTCTACGATACCGATCCGGAGGATGTGGACAAGCTGGCGAAGGTGGTTTTCTTCTACCACACGAACGAAAGCATGGACAGGGATAAGCAGCGCATCTGGCGTCAGAAGTACGAGCTGAAGGACGGGCGCTGCTACTTGACCGAGGGCGTCTACGACGGAAACGGACGCCGCATAGAGGAAAGCCACACCGAGGAGGACACGGGGCTTGATTTTATCCCGGTGTACGTCATCATCAACGACGGACTGACCGGGGACATGACCGGCGAGAGCGACGTGCGGGAGCTGCTTTCCAATCAGGACAGCTACAACCGGCTGCGCAGCGATGACATCGACGCGCTGCGCTTCAACATGTTCCCCATGCGCATCTTCAAGGATGCCTCGCAGGAGACGATGGATGCGGTAAAGATCGCACCCGGCGCGGTGGTGGACGCGCAGACCGATCCGGCATCCGCAAATCAGGTGGACGCCAGAATCCTGGAGACGCAGTTCGGGTATGACGCGCGCATCGAGCATACGCTTGACCGCACGAAGAGCGACATGTACGAGGCGCTCAGTGTGCCCAACGTCTCTCCCGACCAGCTGAAGAACTTCATAACCAGCGGCAAGACGATGAAGGCGCTGTACTGGGGGCTGACCTGCCGGTGCGAGGAGAAGTGGAACGCGTGGGACGCGACACTGATCTGGATGGTGGATGCACTGCTGCGGATGGCGAAGGCATACGGCGCGGTGACGCTGCCGGAGGTCAAGTATACGGTGTCCATTGACCACCGGTATCCCATCCCGGATGATGAGGAGACCGAGCGGCAGAACGATATGAGCGAGGTCGCCCAGCAGGTGCGCAGCCATAAGAGCTACATCGACAAGTGGCAGCCGGAGGCCAGCAGCGAGGCTGAGCTTGCGCAGATTGCCCGGGAGCAGCGGATGCTGGGGGACGATCTGGGTCAGGCAATTTCGGAAGAAATCAAATAGCTTCATTGTATCCGATCTGTATGTGTGGTATACTGATTAAAGACAATACCACGGCAGAAAGGACGAAACAGCATGAAAAAATGGATGCTCTTGGCAATCGTCGCGGCGATCATCTGCGTATCCGGCATGGCGATCGCCGAACCGGCTCAGGTGGACTACGACAGCATGACGCTTGAGGAGGTCAAAATGCTGGCCGATGAGGCAAGTGCATACTACAGGGAGCAGACGACCGTACCGGCTGACAAAGCCAGGGAGGCAAGAGCCTTGCTGACCTCTGCGCTGGAATCGATGTTCCCCGGGCAGACGATCAGCGGGCCGATGTTCGGCTTTGATGTGAAGCGCGCGCGCACGGTCTATACGATCGACGACAGCTTCTCGTCAAAGCTGGAGAAGCAGAAGAAAAATCACTCAGTGCATGCGCGGTTTGATGACGATGGCGGCCTGAAGCTGACGGAACTGATCGTGGACGGCAGTGCAACGGAGGTGCCGGATCAGAGAGGAAATCCGACGCAGGATACGGCAAACGCCAGATTCAACGCGTACGGAGATCAGCTTGACATGACGGAGCTGGACGGCGTCTGCGTGCTGAAGTATCGGATTCAGGCGCAGATGACCAACAAGCAGACGATCAACCAAAACTACTATACGGTCGTGAATTTCATCAAGGACGGCGGCGGGGATCAGTACCGGGAGATCCAGTATTGGGCGGTAGCCAAGATGACGGACGGAAGCGAGAGCAAGGTGATCAGCTTCACGGTGCCCAAGGATCTGATCGACAAGATCAAAAGCGGCTCCGTACTGCCGATCGAGCTTGGCGACTATGTGACCGATCTCTGGATCCTGCCAAGCCTCAGCAAGTAACAGAAAGACGCTCCAAACGGGGCGTTTTTTGATTGCCGCGAATTTGCCCCATGCGCGGGGATGAAATGGGTGGACGAGAAAACCATCGACCGTGAAGGACAAACGCGGGGAAACGCGCGTTTAACGCCGTTTAACGCGGTACGTCGGGAGAAGCAATAAAGGAGGAGGCACAGCGTGGCGTTTACAGCGCAGGAGTACCTCGACCGCATGGCGAAAACGCGCGCAGCGCACCTTTCCAATATCGACACGACGGGCAAGCGGATACAGGGCATCTACCTTCAGGCGGCGCGCGATTTGGCAAAGGAAGCGGAACGGGCAAAGGACAAGAGCCTGACCAAACGGTGGCTTACCGACTACCAACGTGCGGTAGAGGAGCGCATGGCACAGATGCGCGGCGAGCTAGGCAGCGCGATCCGCAGCGGGATGCGCGCCTCGGCACGGCTTCCGGGTGAAACGGTGGAGGCGTGGCTCGGCGATGCGCTTGCCATGTGCGGCGTGGAGGGCAGCTTCACCGGCGTATTTTCGCAGACGCCGGACGACGTGCTCCGCGCGCTGCTGGACGGGCGAATGTACCGAGACGGGAAAAGCCTGTCCCAGAGAATCTGGAGCCGGACGGATCAGCTTGCCGGGAGCATTGAGGACATTGTGGCACAGGGCATTGCGCAGCACCGCAGCGCGCTTAACATCGCAAAAGACCTCGAGGCGTATGTCAGCCCAAAGGCAAAGATGCCGATGAGCTGGCTGAAGGTCTACCCGGATATCCCCTTTGACCGGGCAATCGACTACAACGCCATGCGTCTGGCTCGCACAGCGATTAACCACTCCTACTGGGCGGCGAACGTGGAAACAGCACTGAAAAACCCGTTTTGCATGGCGATGCACTGGGCGTTATCCGCCAGCCACTACGAGCGGCAGGTGGCGCGCTTCGGCGAGGACGTGTGCGATACCTACGCCAGCCACGACGAGGGGCTGGGGCGCGGGAACTTCCCCATCAAGAAGCTGCCTATGCCGCACGCACAGTGCCTTTGCGCGCAATATCAGGTGGTTCCGAGCCTTGAAGAAACGGCGAACCGCCTCAGTCACTGGGTGGACGGCGGGGAGGATGCGGAGCTTGAGCGGGCGTTCGGAGAGTGGAAGGCTCAGAAGTGGCCCTTGACCCATTCTGGAGCCAGTGGTACAATGAAACTACCTGACGAGGAAATCTTCCGTAGCCTTGGTGCTAAGGCTCAAAACTATGAGGTGTGGGATCCGGTATCAAGGAAGAAGTATCATTTCGCTGAAGGAACTCGAATACAAAACCGAGAGGTTTTTGCGGGATATGGAACAAGAACTCCACTTCACGATGGCGTCGCTGAAGGACTAAGCGAACAACATGGAGGCGTTGCTGTGGAGAAATGGCAGCATGTTAAGGGAAACGGAATACTTGAGACAGAAGAAGGAGATAGACCTGCGGAGGTTCACTGGTTTGCAAATAATGAATTTGGGCAGTGTGGACATAAAGTAAAGAGGTGGTTGGATGAAGATTAGAAGCATCGTTCCGACAGAGTTTCTTGTTACAACAAAAGGAAAGGTCTACGATGTGCTTTCCATTGAAAAAGGATGGTATCGCATAGTTGATGATTCCGGAGAGGATTATATTTATCCGCCTGAGATGTTTGAAGTAGTAGAAGAGTAAAATAACTGAATATGCAGAGCGCACCCGAAAGGGCGCGCTTTTCATATACAAAACTTTTGAAGGAGGACAAAACCATGTTGCACTTTCCCTTTTTTCGTCCCATGCTGTGCCTGGCTCCCGATGCTGGCGGCGCTTCCGGTGAGACTGCCGTGGACATCCCCGAGCAGCAGACTGGTCAGGACGAGGCGGTGCAGGACACGCAGGAGGCTGAAACGCAGGCAGCTGCGCAGGCTGCGCCCGCTGCCCAGAAGCAGCCTGCCGAGGAACAGCAGGCTGAATCTGACACGGAACGCGCGCAGGAGGATGCGCCGGAGAAGGAGCAGACCGCGCCGCTCAAGGAACGTCTGGCCAACATGCAGGCAAAGCTCGGAGAATACCAGCTGCGCACGGCAGCGGCGCTGGCGGGCGTACCGAAGGAGCGCATCCCGTATGTGATGCGCATGGCGGACGTGACCGGCCTCGACCCCACTGCTGCGGATGCGGCGGAGCACTACCAGCAGGCCATCAATAAGGTGCTCGCCGACGTGCCGGAGCTGCGCGGCGGCGCTGGCACGGGCAGCACGGGCAACTTTGCCCGCAAGCCGGTGGATACCGTTGACCCGGATATTGCGCGGATTCAGCGCAATATCCTCGGAAGATGACAAGGTCGTCCGAAAGGACGACTAGCGACAGCCATTGCATGCAATGGCGGAGCGTAGCCCCTCGCGCAGAGCGGGAGGGGCCGAAAGAGGAGGAACAACTATGGCAAACACGATTGAAAAGGTGGCTTTGATTCAGACGACGCTCGACAAAGCCATGATTCAGGGCGCGGTGACGGGCTTCATGGAGGGCAACGTCGGCAACCTGATTTACAATGGCGGCGACGAGGTCAAGATTCCGATGATCGACATGGACGGCCTGGCCAACTACAACCGCCAGAGCGGCTTTGTCGATGGCGATGTTTCGCTGGCCTACCAGACCATGAAGATGACACAGGATCGCGGTCGCGGCTTTACCGTAGACCCCAACGACATCGACGAGAGCGGCGTGCTCGACCTGATGAGCCAGCTTGCTGGCGAGTTCCAGCGCACGAAGGTGGTGCCGGAGGTGGACGCCTACCGCATCAGCAAGGTGGTGCAGCTGACGCCTGCGGCGAATCGCACGGTGTACACGCCCGCTGCGGGGACGATCCTCAAGAAGATGACGGAGGACATCGGCGCGGTGCGCGATGAGATCGGCAGCGACGAGCAGCTGGTGATGCTGGTGTCCACGCCTGTCTCCACGATTCTGAATACCAGCACGGAGCTGGGCAAGAAGCTGGATGTGACCGACTTCATGCGCGGTGAAATCACCACGAAGGTGAAGTCGCTGGACGGCGTGCCGCTGCTGGTTGCGCCCAGCGCGCGCATGTTCAGCCGCATCACGCTGCTCCCCGATGGCAAGGGCGGCTTTACCAAAGCGGAGGGTGCGGCGGCCATCAACTACATCATCATGCCTCGCAGCGCGGCGATTGCCGTATCCAAGACGGACAACATGCGCCTGTTTGACCCGCAGACGTGGCAGAAGGCACACGCCTGGCACATGGACTACCGCAAGTTCCACGATATCTGGATCCCGAAGAACCGCCTCGCGGGCATCCGCACGAGCATGGCGGCTGCCGACGCGGGCCTCGGCGGCTGAGAGGAGGAGCGCGCATGAAGCTGACGGAAAGCCATAACCTGAGCGGCGACATCCGCGACGCGGGCGGCGTGCAGAAGGTGATGCTGCGCGCCGGGTACAGCGCCCGCACGTTCAGCCTGACGGTGGAAACGCTGGACGCCGGGTATGTTGCGGATCACCGGGCCGAGGTGCAGGCGGAGACGGAGACGTTCATTCGCGAGGCCATCTGTCGGGCGTCCGGCGAGATTGCCGCGCTGCCCACGGCCTCTGGGGCGGAGTAAGGGGAGGGGCGCGCGTGGACGATTTGACGCGGCTGAAGCTACTGACGGATGAAAACGACACCCCGGCAAGCGAAGGGAGCGGCGCATGCGGATCGTGCGCCGCTCCCGATACTTTTGCCCGCATGTTTACGGACGAGCAGCTGATGCAGATGCTTGAGCTGCACGACGGCGATGTCCGCGCTGCGGCTTACGATGTGCTGATCCGCAAGGCGGAGAACAGCGGAATCCGGCTGTCTGGCGGCACAGAGCTGCCCGACCAGCGCGAATACTGGATGAGCCGCGCCCGCAGCGTCAGGCCGAACGGGACGCGGCCCATCGGGAGGGCGGACAGAACATGATGAGCCCAAATGTGCTGCGTCAGGCAGAGACCATCTTCAGGCGTGCGCTGGCAGTCTACGGCGCGAAGTCGTGCCCGGTATACCGCACGCCGCGCGACGCGAACGGCGTGCCTATCGGCCCGCCAGAGCAAATTGGGTGCGTGTACGGTGTGCGGTATGAGCGAGGCCAGACGGCGAATGTGCTGGTGGACGTGCCGGGCATTGTCGCGCGATTGGATGCGCCGCGTCTGTGCTGCGCGCTGTGCGGATGTGCCCGTGAGCTGCGGGACGGCGACACCATCCAGTACGGCGGAGAATGGTATGCCGTGCTGCGCATCGATGTGCAGATGGCTATACTCGCCGACGTTGTGCTCCAGAAGGGAGGCGCACCGGTTGGCATTTCGGATTGATGCCTCACAGGCGCTTCGGCGGATGACCGAAATCAAGCAGCGCAGCATGTTCGCTGCCGAGCAGGTGGCAAAGAATGGCGCTGCCAAGATGGAGGGCGAAGCCAAGCGAGACGCGCCGTGGACGGACAGGACGGGCCTCGCCCGTCAGACGATCCGGGGCGTGTCCGGCTGGCAGGGGAAGAAACTGCGCTGCGGCGTGACAGGGAATATGGCGTACAGCCCGTACCTCGAAAAATGCAACGAGGGGCAGAACGCTGTGCTCTGGCCTACTGTGCAGAAGAACGAGAAGGAGCTCATGGAGAACTTCAGGAGGGTCGTAAGGTAATGGATGCCTGTGACCGCACGATTGAATACCTGCGCAGCTGCGGGATGCTGTGCTACAAACCCGGCATTGCCAAAGGGAAGTGCTCCGCGCCCTATGTCGTGGCGCGCGGCGGCGGCAGCTATGCGCAGGGCATGAGCGGGGCTGTCTCGATTGGCTATCGGATCGTTACACTGTATTGCTTTGTGCCGCGCGAAAAGGGCGATCTGGCAGAGCTTGTGTGCAGGGTAAAGGACGCGATGCGCGCGCTCGGCGGGCAGTTGCGCCCTACCGGAAACGAAGGGCCGGAGATGATTGAACAGGACTATGACGCGCGCAGCCAGAGTATCGAATACCGGGTGCTCCGCGCGCAGAGGTGAAAGGAGCTAAACTATGGCGAATGAAAAGGTACATGAGATCCCGATTGCCAACGTGGCGCGGGTGGAGGTGGTGACCGAGGAGACCAGCGCAAAGACGTATGTCGTTGAGACGGCCAACGAGATTGCGCTGGAAGCGTTCGTCTCCGAGGGAGAGGAGAAGGAGCTGCGCAAGCTCAATCGCCTGATTGCCCAGCTGAGAACCGAGGACATCATCAAGGGCTATGACATTACGCTGAAGGATCTGGTGATTCATCCGTTCGTGCTGGCCATCGTCGATGGCGGACAGAGCACGGTCAGCGAGACCGGGGCCTTTATCTACGACGGCCCGACGATGGGCGAGGTGGTCAGCCGCACGCCGTTCACGCTGAACATCTACACCGAGGAGAAGGACACGGACGGCGAGACGGCGGGCTACCTGAAGCTGACGTGCAAGCACTGCAAGGGCAGCCCGGCGAAGTTCACGGTGAAGGACGGCGACTTCTATGCGCCGGAGTACACCATCAAGAGCCGCCCCAAGAAGGGTGAGAAGCCGCTGTCCATCACGCAGGTTGACGAGCTCCCGGCGTAATTCTATGACCTGCGTCAAAGGACGGACGCACAAAAGCATGATAACATCAAGCCACACCCGTAAAGGAGGAAAATGTATGGCAAAGAAGAACCTGACGGCGACGAGCGTTGCGGCGCTCACCGATATTGGCAAGGGCGAGCTGGTGGAGCTGCCCGGCTGGACGGACGATAAACCCTTTGTGGCGCGCCTGCGCCGCGCGAGCCTGACCGGCATGATTCGCGCGGGCAGGATTCCCAACCCGCTGATTGCGGCGGCGCAGCGTCTTTATGAGGGCGGGCGCAGCGCGTCGAAGGCGACCTTTGATGAAACGGCGAAGGTAATGCGCATGGTAGTTGCCGATGCACTGGTGGATCCGAAGGAGGCCGTGCTTGAGGAGGTGGGCCTTGAGCTGACGGAGCAGCAGGTCGATTCGATCTATATGTACGCCATCCGTGGCCCGAAGGCGCTCGAGGCGTTTCGTTACCAGCAGGAGCATCGTGACGCTGATTCATCTGGCAACGCAGAACCGGGCGAGGCCCAGTGAGCTGCTGGGCATCGAGGATGATTATACGGCCTATTGCCTTGACGAGACGTGCCTGTTCATGGTGAATCAGGCGCGCGATGGAAGGGAGCCGGACTTTGACCGGCCTGCGCGGATACGAAGAAACTGGAAGAAGGAAACGACCAACACAGGAGCGCTGGAAGCGCTGGCTTCTATAGGAGTGAAGCTGCCCGCCGCCAGTGGCGGATGAAGGGCAGCGGAACCTCGGGAACTGCAAGGAGCGGCAGAAGGCCGCGACTATGCAGGCTCCCCGACGTTAAGCTGAACAACTAAGGGGAACCGCACAGCCAGATGGCTGCGCGGCCCTTTTTTGTTTCAAAGAAAAAGGGGGGAGGCACGTCATGGGGATTGATGCGGGCAAAATCATCGCGTATTTGGATATGGATACCACCGGCTTTACCCACGCATTTGATACGGCCTCCGAACAGCTATCCGGGTTTGCCGACGGCGGCATCGAGGGCGCGCTCGGTTCGATCGGCGCGGCGGCGACGACCGCAGGCCGCGCGCTGACGCTGGGCATTACCACGCCGCTGCTTACGGCTGCCGGTGCGGCGGTCAGTGTGGGCATGGGATTTGACGAGAGCATGTCCAACGTCTATGGCCTGATGTCCTCGCTGAACCTGTCGCAGAGCCAGATGGACGAGCTGCGCGACACGGCGCGCGAGATGGGCGCGACGACGAAGTTCTCCGCCAGCGAGGCGGCAGATGCAATGGGCTACATGGCCCTAGCCGGATGGAACGACCAGCAGGTGATTGCCGGTCTGCCGGGCGTGCTGAACCTTGCAGCGGCAGCCAACATGGATCTGGCCAGAGCATCGGACATCGTGACCGATACGATGACCCCGTTCGGCATAGCAGCAGACCGAGCAGCTGAAGCAGCTGACGTTTTTGCCTATGCGCAAGCTAACAGCAATACGACGGTCGAAGCATTGGGCGAGGCCATGAAGTATGCTGCGCCGAGCGCAGATGCCTTTGGCATGACCCTTCAGGATACCTCTGCGGCTATGGGCATTCTGGCGAATGCGGGCATTAAGGGCAGCCAGGCGGGCACCACGCTGAACGCCATGCTGCGCGATATGCAGAAGAATGCCAAGAATGGCGCAATCGCTATCGGCAAAACAAAGGTTGCGCTGACTGAAGCCGATGGCAGTTATCGGTCGTATGCCGACATCATTCGGGACATCGATAAGGCTACGCAGGGCATGAGCGAGAGCCAGAAAACGGCGGCATTGCGGGCTATTTTCGGCGATGAATCGCTCAAGGGCGTCCTTGCCACGCTCAAGCAGGGGCCGGATGCGCTGGACGCGATGACCCAGGGCATGTATGCTTGTGGCGGCGCTGCCGAAGGCATGGCAGCCATCATGCAGGACAACCTCAAGGGCGAGCTGACAACGCTATCTTCCGGTATTCAGGAGATGGGTATCGCGCTGTCGGATTTCCTGACGCCGATTCTGCGCGAGGGTGTGAGTTTCGTCACCGATCTGGTTGGCAAATTCAACGCGCTGGACGACGGAACGAAGAACATGATCTTCCGCGCCGGGGCGTTGGCTGCGGCAGCTGGCCCTGTGCTGACGATTGGCGGAAAGCTGCTCACGGTGCTTTCCGGGGTTAACCCGCTTGTGCTTGGATTCGGCGCCGCGGCGGCTCTTGCCTACACGCACAGCGAGACGTTGCAGGGAATCGTGTCCAGCATGGGAGACGGAGTATCTGCTTTCGGTACGGCACTGCAAAACGGCGCTTCACTTCTGGACGCCTTCTCTGCCGGGCTGACGGCAGCCTTTGGGGAAGAGGCCACAGAGAAAGTACTCGGCGTGATTGGCTCCATCAGCGGAGCGTTCACGACTGTGGGCGACGCGCTCTCCACGGTGACTGAGGCCGTTGGCACGTTCTTTGGTTCCCTGTTCGACGGAGAGGGCCTGACGCAGAGCTGGGACAACGCAGCAGCGGTGATTTCCGGGTACGACTGGGCCGCACTGGGCACATCGATCTGGAATGGCGTGACCAGCGTACTGGACGCTGCGGGGGAGTGGCTATCCAATCTGTTCAGCGCCGGGCTTTCGGCAGTGCAGACCATCGACTGGAATGCGCTGGGCACATCCATCCACGACGGCGTATGCAGCCTGATTGACAGCGCCGGGGCGTGGCTGTCCGGTTTGTTTACCTCCGGAAAGGATGCTGCAAAGGGCATCGAATGGGGAGATATCGGCACAGCCATTTGGAATGGCGTGACCAGCATACTGGATGCGGCAGGCAGCTTCCTGTCCGGCCTGTTTGGCGTAGGCAAAGACGCGGCGGTGTCCGGTGTGGACTGGGCCGCAATCGGCTCGGCGATTTGGGGCGGCGTGACCGGTGTCATCGATGCGGCAGGGGCGTGGCTGTCGAGTCTGTTCAGCGCAGGCAAAACAGCAGCCGAGGGCGTTCCGTGGTCTGGTATCGGCAGCACAATACTTGGCGGCGTAACCAGCGCCATCGATGCGGCAGGGGCGTGGCTGTCGAGTCTGTTCAGCGCAGGCAAAACAGCAGCCGAGGGCGTTCCGTGGTCTGG
>ENA-OYXV01000670-OYXV01000670.1-human-gut-metagenome-genome-assembly--contig:-NODE-670-length-20983-cov-5.182961_pt1 | contig 20983 bp, 19 predicted proteins | sample MGYA00244846_ERZ653424 | MGnify/ENA primary metagenome ERZ653424 (study PRJEB26926, sample SAMN06165108) | human gut metagenome | biome: ENVO:00009003; feature: ENVO:2100002; material: ENVO:00002003...
GATCTAGTACGGTCTCGTGGGCTCGGAGATGTGTATAAGAGACAGGTATTATATGAAATTTTGGAAAAAGGTATTGGCAATGGTGATGACAGCAGTGTGTCTGGTAAGTCTGGTCGGATGTGGGGAAAGTAATTCAACTGTTGAACAGGAAGGAAATATACAGGGAGAAACTGAACAGGCAGATTCAAAAAGTGAAAAAATTAAGATTGGATGTACTTTTCCGGGAATGGTAGATGGAGGATTAAAGGCTGATGTAAAGGCACTTCTGGATTTGGCAGCGGAAGCTTTGGATATTGAAGTTATTTATAATAACGAATTTGAAGTAACTGCAGAGAATACAATCAAGGCAACAGAAAATTTTATTGCAGCCGGTTGTGATGGTATTATTGTATGTAATTTTTCAGAATCATCTCTCGTGAAGATTGGAAAAATATGTGAGGACGCAGGTGTATACTGGGCACAGTTTTTCAGAAATGTTGGTGATGAAGAGGTGGCAAAGCAGTTGGAGGATTATGAGTATTATGTCGGACGTGTGTATGAGGATGAGTATGGAGCATGTTATCAGATGGGAAAGACAATGGCAGCGAATGGAGCCAAGTCGGTAGCATTGATGGCATCACAGCATGGCGATCTGACTTTTGAGACAAGAGCAGAAGGTTACCGTAAAGCATTTGAAGAAGAAGGCGTGGAAATTGTGAAAGAAGAATGGGATGTTGCAGTGGAAAAAGGAACTGATGTTGCAACAAATTTACTGACGGCATATCCAGAAATTGATGGAATTGCCTTAACAGGAGCCAAATATGCACCGTATGTTATTGCAGCAGAGGAAAATCTTGGAATTGATTTTAAGATGCTGACAGGTGTGGATTTTGATAATACTTTGGGAAAGATGCTGGAGGAAGGATCTATTACTTCAATTGCGGGAGGCCATCATTCAGATCCCCTGTTTTCACTGCTTCTTGTTTATAATACAATTAATGGTGCATATGAGAAGGAGCAGTTCCCGCTGGAAGTGAAAAATAACATGATTTTTATCAATAATCTGGAAGATTATGAAAAATACACTAAATACATGGTTGGCTACAATGATGATTTTGAAAATGGACAATCTTATAATGCTGAGGAAATTAGAAATCTGTCTTACAAGGATAATCCGGATACAACGATCGAAGATATTCAGAATGCAGCAGCAACTATTACGTTAGAGGATGTAATTGAAAGACATAAGGATCTGGTGAAATGATGAAGATAAACGTTCGTAAGAATAATAATATAAGGGCTGCAGTTCCGTTTTTGGCAATTATTGTCATATTTATATTATTTAAAATATTGCAGCCGGAAAGATTTGGAACAGCGCATAGCATTAATGTATTGATCCAGCAGTCATTGATGCAGTCTATTATAGGCTGTGGACTGTATTTTCTGAATGAAATGGGAATTTTTGATATGACGCTGGGAGCCAATATGATTATCAGTGCCATGATTGCATGTAAGATGTCAGAAATTATAGGGATGCCAGGTCTGATACTCGGAGGGATATTGACAGGAATGCTGATATCACTGATAGGCAGCCTTTTCATGACTCGTTTGAAAATAAATCCTATGATCATATCGGTTGGGTTAATCATTATATATGAAGCAATTTCCACAATGCTGACGCAGGGCGCATATGCCCTGCAGATAGCGCAGGAGTACAGAGGCTTTGGCAAAACTCCGGGAAATATCATTATCAGTGTGGGAGTGCTGGCGGTGTCAGCTTTTTTGGCTAAATATACAAAATTTGGGTTATATATCAATGCTATCGGGGCAAATCAGAACATTGCATCCAGTATGGGAATTCATGTACTTAAATTTAAGAGTTATGCATTTCTTTATGCCGGTGCATGTGCAGGAATTATGGGAATTGTGAATATATGTTATTCAAATTCTATGGGAGCAGCATCAGGACTTAGCAGCGCATCTGCAATTTTCAGTCCATTAATGGCATGTATGTTTGCTGGGGCGTATAAAAAGTATCTGAATCCTATTCTGGCACTTATTCTTGGAAACCTGTTTATGAGTCTGATTGCTAATGGGCTTCTTACGAATGGATTGGAGTCATCCTTACAGAATGTATTTATCGGAATCATGCTTCTTATTCTGGTACATTCTTCTTCAAACAACCGTAAGTATGATGTTTCCAAATAATACAGGAAGGAGGATGTCAGATGCTTGCAAGATTTATAAATATGAAAAAATACTTTGGTGCAACCAAAGCAGTAGATGATGTTACTGTAGAAATAGAAGCTGGGGAAATCAGGGCAATTGTAGGCGAAAACGGATCCGGGAAATCAACATTGCTTTCTATGATAGCGGGTATTTTGAGACCGGATGACGGAAAAATGGAGTTAAATGGAACAGCATATCATCCCAGAAGTCAGGTAGAGGCCAATCGTATGGGAATCAGTATGATTGTTCAGGAAATATGTACACTTCAGGGATTAACAGTGGCGGAAAATATTTTTCTTGGAAGGGAGGAAATGTATACCGTTCATGGATTTCGGGATCTGAAGAAGCTGAATAATATGGCATCAGTCAAATTGAAAGAGGCAGGTTTAGGGGATATCAGGCCTTACGAGGATGTGTCACACTATTCACTGGAACAGAGAAAGATGATAGAACTGGTAAGAGCTGCTGATATAAATCCCAGAATACTTATGATAGATGAAACTACAACAGCCTTATCTCAGACTGGAAGAGAGGAACTGTATCATCTGATGAAAAAAACAAAAGAAAAAGGAAACAGTGTTCTTTTTATTTCTCATGATCTGGATGAGATCTTATCTGTCTGCGATACAATTACTGTTATGCGAGATGGAAAATTAATAGATACAGTTCCTGCGGTCGGAATGACACAGGATCGATTAAAAAGTCTCATGGTAGGAAGAGAATTATCAGAGCATTATTATCGGGAAGATTATGATACCCCTGTTTCTGATGAAGTTGTGCTTGATGTTAAGAACCTGAATTGCCCGGGGCGGTTCCAGGATATTAATTTCAGTCTGCACAGAGGAGAAATTCTTGGATTTGGAGGACTGAGTGAAGCAGGTCTGCATGAAGTAGCCAAGGCAATATATGGCGTGGAATATGATGTGACCGGAGATGTAATTGTAAATGGTAGGAAGATGAGGACACTGAAGGATCGGCTTGATGTTAAGCTGGGGTACATATCCAAAAACCGTGATACAGAATCTTTATTTAATCAGGCGAGTATAGAAGATAATATATGTATTACCTGTTATCCAAAGCTTGCACCAAAATGTTGGGTTACACCAACCAGAAAGCGGAAATTTGCTAATGAACAGGCAAAAGTACTGAAGGTAAAAATGCAGAATGTTGACCAAAAAGTAGGAGCACTCAGTGGAGGAAATAAACAGAAGGTTGCATTAAGTAAATGGCTTGCCTGTGATACGGATATTTTTATTATGGACAGTCCGACACGTGGAATCGATGTGGGTGTAAAGGCCGTTATATATAATCTGATGGAAGAACTCAAAAACAGTGGAAAATCAATGATTATTGTTTCTGAAGAATTGTTGGAGCTGATAGGAATGGCAGATAGAATTCTTATCTTTAAAAATGGTGAGATTACAAGTGAAATTAAGAGAAGCCGGGATCTGACGGAGGATCATCTGGTTCAGCAAATGATATAAGGAGGCCGGAAAGTGAAAGAAAGACAGAAGAAAATGATTACCTTTTTGGGACCATATGTAGGACTCATTTTTTTAACGGTAGTGCTGACGATCCTGACAGGAGGAGATGTAATTGCGCCAAGTAATCTGAAGCTGGTAATGGAGCAGTCCATTATTATGATCCTTTCAAGTGCCGGGCTTGTATTTGTCATGAGTATGGGAATGCTGGATTTGTCCGTGGGCGCCAATATTTGTATCTGCTGTTACATGATTGCCAAGGTGAGTCAGGTTAATATAGTGCTGGGGCTGGTTGCAGGACTGGCGACAGGTCTTCTGGTAGGTTTTTTCAACGGGATACTTACGGGAAAATATAAGATCATGTCATTTCTGGTCACATTATGTACCCGGTATATCATCAATGGACTAATGGTACCGTTGATTGCCAAGGAAGCGGTGACAGTACCGTTTGCCCTGTATCGTTATGATACATTTGAAATTAAGCTTATATTACTGGTTGTTGTTCTTGGAATTGCTGGATTTGTATATTCCTATACACCATTTGGAAACAGAGTAAGAATGATTGGTTCAAATGAAACAGCAGCTGTTTACTCCTGTGTAGAGGTAAATAAAATCAAAGTAATATGTTATATGATATGTGGATTTATGGGTGCGATCGCAGCATATCTTACAGCAATACGAACAGGAACGGCTGCGCTGAATACAGGTTCTGATATGATGTTCAATTCTCTGATTGCCCTGGTTATGGGAGGATTTCCTGCAAAGGGTGGATCGGAGGCAAGATTTTCGGCCTGTATCATTGGAAGCTTTGTAATGGCAATTTTAACAAATGGACTTACAATCCTTGGAATGAATGCAACTGTCCAGCAGTTCTTGAAGGGAGGTATATTCCTTGTAATCATCGTATTACTTTCGGAAAAGCAGGGATCTTCATTACGTGCACTGAAAAATCTAATTAAAAAACAAAAAATGGCATAGATAAAGGAGTAGAATCATGGGAAAAAAATCTAAAATTGTAATTATTGGAGCAGGAAGTGCTATTTTCACAAAAACAATCTTATGCGATCTGCTGAGTTTTGATGATATTGAAATAGAAAATATATCACTGGTGGATATCAATGCGCAGAAACTACAGGTGGTGAAAAAAATGACAGAAAAGATGCTAGCTCAGGTAGGTTGGAATACAACAGTGGATGCAGCAGATAACTGGGAACAGGTTCTTCCAGGAGCAGAATTTGTCATTAATACAATCGCAGTCGGAGGTGTGGAAATTTATCAGAGAGATCTGGAAATAGCAGATAAGTATAAGGTTTCAGAAGCAGTCGGGGATATTATTGGACCTACCGGAATTTTCCGTATGCTGCGTGCATATCCTACGATATTGAAGATGGTAAAGGATATGGAGCGCTTATGTCCAGATGCGTATTTCTTTAATTATACAAATCCCATGGCACCAATATGTCAGGCATTATCAAAGGAGACGTCCATCAAGGTTTTTGGTTTCTGTCACAGTGTTCAGGGAACAGCCAAGATGCTGGCAGAGTATCTGGATGTTAAGCCGGAATCAATGTCTTACTGGTGTGCAGGAATTAACCATATGGCATGGTATTTACAACTGAAATCAGAAGGAAAGGATGTATATCCAAGACTGAAGGAAATAGCAAAATCAAAAGAAGCTATTGCAGAAGCATGTACAAGAGAGGAACGATATCATCAACATGTGGGAAATGAGTTTAATGATGGTGTGCGTTTTGAAATTATGAAATATTTTGATTACTATAATTCTGAGTCTCCATTTCATATGTCAGAATATGTTCCATATTTCCGAAAAACACCGGAAATGATAAAGGAGTGGCATGTATCAAAGCGCTGGTGGCTGGAGCATGAGTTGTCAAATGACGATTATTATGATGAGCTGAAAAAGCAGGTGGAATCAGATGAAGAAATCCCTATGCCGAAAGGAGAAGAATATGCACCTAATATTATCCATGCTATTCTTACGGGTAAAATATTCAGGGCTAATTTAAATGTGATGAATACCGGTCTGGTGACCAGTTTTCCCAATGACTGCTGTGTTGAGGTGCCATGTTACGCAGATGCAGAAGGAATCCATACCTGCTATGTAGGAGAATTGCCAGAGGCACTGGCAGGTCTTAATCTGACTAATATTAATGTACACAGACTTATGTCAAAAGCAGCTGTAACCAGAAAGAAGCAGTATATTTATGAAGCAATCCAGCTGGATCCTCTGACTGCTGCAATGTGCACACTGGAACAGATTCATGATTTGACGGATGAGTTAATATCAAATAACTATGAGTACCTGTCAGATTTTTCATAAAATAGAAAATGCACAAGATGTAAAGAAAACGTTAAAAAATGTGCTGAAAAATTAAAATTCTGTAAATCCGCTTAATGTGAGCAATTTCTTATGTTATACTGAAAATCAACAAAGGAAAGAGCATAACAGAAAGGCGACGATTATTATTGAGAATTAACAGATCGAAATTCAAAGAAAAATTTGTAGAAACCCTAAAGGCAGTATTTCCTATCATAGCGATTGTACTTCTACTTTGCTTTACCATTGCGCCGATCTCACCAAGTATTGTGATGGCGTTTCTTATAGGCGGAGTGCTTCTGATCGTGGGAATGCTGCTTTTTTCTATTGGTGTGGATCTTTCCATGACACCTATGGGAGAGAGGGTTGGAACAACAATGACAAAGAGTAAAAAGCTGAGCATTGTGATTCTGGTTGGCTTTATCATGGGATTTGTGATAACGCTTTCAGAACCGGATCTGCAGGTGCTGGCACAGCAGGTTCCTTCTGTTCCCAATATGGTACTGATCCTGGCGGTAGCGGCAGGGGTCGGCTTCTTTCTGGTAGCAGCATTGCTCCGTATGCTGCTTTCTATTTCACTTCCTAAAATGCTGGTGATCTGTTATCTGATCGTTTTTGGGCTGGCGTTGTTTGTACCGGCAGATTTTCTGTCAGTTGCTTTCGACTCCGGAGGTGTGACGACAGGACCTATGACAGTTCCCTTTATTATGGCTCTTGGTATTGGTATCAGTGCGATCCGAAGTGATAAGCATGCCTCAGATGACAGCTTTGGCCTGGTGGCACTCTGTTCTGTCGGACCGATCATCGCTGTATTGATCCTTGGACTTATTTATCATCCGGACAGTATGGATTATGTACCGCAGGCTATTCCGGAAATCCAGGACTCTGTAGCGCTCTGGCATATGTTCGCGACAGAAATTCCGGAGTATATGAAAGAAATGGTGGTCTCTCTTCTGCCGATCATTGTTTTCTTTGGCCTTTTTCAGCTGATCGCAAGGGATATCAAGAAAAAGACTCTGATCAAGATCGGGATTGGTCTTGTTTATACATATGTAGGGCTGGTATTGTTTTTGACAGGAGTCAATGTAGGATTTATGCCGGCCGGCAATTATCTGGGACAGGTGATCGCAGGACTGCCCTACCGGTTTATTATCGTACCGATCGGTATGATCATCGGTTATTTCATTGTACAGGCAGAGCCGGCAGTATTCGTCCTGACCAAACAGGTAGAGGAGCTGACGGATGGGGCAATTTCGGCAGGAGCCATGGGAACCAGTCTTTCTGTTGGTGTGTCAGTTTCCATAGGCCTCGCAATGATCCGGGTACTGACAGGGATTTCTATTATGTGGTTTCTCATTCCCGGTTATGCCGTAGCTTTGATACTGACCTTTTTTGTACCGAAGATCTTTACAGCGATTGCCTTTGACTCCGGTGGTGTGGCAAGCGGACCTATGACGGCAACCTTCCTGCTGCCCTTTGCCATGGGTGCCTGCAGCAGTGTGGGTGGTAATATCATTACGGACGCCTTTGGTGTAGTGGCCATGGTAGCCATGACACCGCTGATCACGATCCAGATCCTTGGTGTGATCTACAGAATTAAGGCAGAGAATCTGAAGAAGCATGCAGCAGGTATGGCAGCGACACTGGAAGCCTATGGAGATATGGAGATTATTGAATTATGAGTAAACTAAATCTGATGACAACGATCGTGGACAGGAACCAGGTCAGAAAATACCTTCATCTTTATGAGGAGGAGGGGCTGCAGATCATGCTTGTCACTTTGGGAGATGGAACTGCCTCAGGAGATGTGCTTGATTATCTGGGACTGGAAGCGACAGAAAAGGCAGTGATCTTTTCTGTACTGACAGATGAGAATTTTTATAAGACGAAGAAGAGTCTGCAGAAAAAGCTGCAGATCGATGCACCGGGAGGCGGTATTGCCTTTATCGTGCCCTTCAGCAGTATCGGGGGGAAGAAAGCACTACAGTTTTTCACAGTGGGTCAGGATTTTCAGAAAGAGGAGGAATCAGCCTTGAAGGATACTACATATGAACTTGTGATTGTGATCGCCAATCAGGGATATATTGAAATGGTTATGGACGCAGCAAGAGGAGCCGGAGCTTATGGCGGCACGGTGATCCATGCCAAGGGCACCGGTATGGAGCAGGCCGAGAAATTTATGGGCGTGTCTCTGGCGGCCGAGAAGGAAATGATCTTTATCGTGGCAAAGAAGGAGCAGAAGAATGATATCATGAAGGCTGTGATGGAACAGGCAGGACTGGATACCAAGGCAAAATCCATCGTATTTTCCCTGCCTGTTACTGATACCGCAGGCCTGCGACTGCTGGAGGATTAAACAGCTCAGACATCAGTCATAAATATCCACTTTGATCCTGTCCTCATAGGGCTTTATCAGCTCGTTAACGACCTGATAAGCCAGAGAGCGGGAATCTTCTATGATCTCATGGCAGTTTGCCTCTGTGACTTTGTGATCATTCCTGATCATACTGTCACAGATGTACTGGTTGATCTCCGGGGAGAAGTGAAGCAGATCCATATAGTTGTCCAGATCTGTTACGATCTCTCTGTCATTCAGGAAATAATACAGTTCCACATTCTCATAAGCAAGAAGCTTTTCCATGGCCTGTTCCATGTTGTAGAGGTAGCTTTCTGTTTCGCCGTTCCGGTAGATATTGTCCCACCAGAGCATGGAATATGGTGGAATGGAAATTTTAAACTGTGTTTCAGGGTGGGCTTCGATCTCTGCACAGAGCAGGGCAAGATTTCCATCGAGCTTATCCCGATAGCAGTTTTCCGGCTTCATGTCTTCAATGTTCATTTTCCGGATATAAAGTCCCAGGATCATATCCTCATTAAAGGATTTCCACTGGGCCCAGTTGTAGGAGTTCCCCTCGTCGTAGTCACCGGTCAGTGACTGGGCGATCATGTAGGGGATCTTTTCAAAAAGCACATCCTTATTCAGGAGATATTCAATGTCGTTCAGATGGTTGTCATCATAGAGGTACATAGGACAGCCGGTGCTTTCAAAGGTAGTGACCGGGTCGGCGCAGAGGGCGGAGGGGTCCAGATTATAAAAAACATAATTTATCGAATGATTCTGGAAAGCGATATCCAGCAGATAGCAGAGATCTGCGGTAGCGCCATAAGACCGGATCGCCTTGATGGAGGTGCAGTTAAAACCTTCGTCGAACCAGTGATTATTGTAGTTTTCAGATACAGAAGAACCGGCGATCACGGCATCGTAGTCAAAGTTCTTCAACGAGCCTGCGCACTGGTATTCCTTGTCTGTCAGAACTGCCTTCAGTCCCGGCAGGGGCTTGTGATACTGATAAAAGGGATCAAATGTCACAACCAGAAGGATACACAATAAAAGTAAAACTGCAGTTCCTGTAAAAAAATATTTCAAAAATCTTTTTGCCATCATAAAAATCCTTTTAAAAATTAAAGTAAATAAAGGTGCTGACCTGAGAGAAGGAAATGATGCACCAGCAGAAGAGAACAACGATCACCAGAGAGAATTTTCCGGTCAGGGATTTCTCCTCTACGAGCTGCAGGGCATTTTTCCGGCTGATCAGAACAGCACTGATCACAAGCAGCAGAACAAACAGGATCAGGTAGGCAGTGTTCAGCAGGGAAGGCTGGAACAGATTGATTGCCTGTCTGATCAGGTAAAACTCAGGGATATCAAGCTGAGCTGCAATCTTTGTCAGGTATCCGGTAGAACGGAAGGAGAAAAGATTACGGAACATAGTAAAGGCGTTTGTCATGCTGTCGCTACGGAAAAAGAACAGGGACAGATTGAAAAAGGTAAAGGTGAAGAAAACACCAAGCCATTTTGGAATATAAAATCTGGCTTTTTCTTTTTCGTTGCTGCCTCTGACACCGATCAGATGCAGATTGTCAAATACCACAAGAAGTCCCTGCATGGAACCCCATGCCACATAGGTCCAGTTGGCGCCATGCCACAGACCGCTTAAGAAAAACACGAGGAAGGTATTGATCAGGGTCCGCACCTTTCCCTTACGGCTTCCACCAAGGGGAATATACACATACTGGATAAAGAAACGGGACAGGGTGATATGCCATCTCTGCCACAGTTCCTTGACCGTACAGGCCTTGTAAGGGGAATTGAAGTTCACCGGCAGCTTGATATTGAACAGAAGACCAAGGCCCATGGCCATATCACTGTAGCCGCTGAAATCAAAATAAATTTCGAAGGTATATGCCAGGATCACAAGGAGTGTAGAGGGCGAATCCAGAAAAGCAGTGTTGGTAAAACCATAATTTACAGGGAGAGCGAGAACGTCTGCCAGCAGTACCTTTTTGGAAAGTCCAAGAGTAAAGAGGGCGATACCTTTTGCAAAATTCTCCCGATTGAAGCTCCGAAGATGTTTATCGGCAAACTGCGGCATCATTTCTTTGTAAAGAACAATAGGACCGGCAACAAGCTGTGGGAAAAAGGTAACAAAGGTGACGTAATCAATGAAAGGATAATGTTCAGCCTTATGCTGGCATCTGTCTACGATGAAGGAAACCTGCTGGAAGGTAAAAAAGCTGATACCAAGAGGCAGCAGGATATTATGCATGGCCACATTTGTATGGAAAACGGTATTGATGTTTTCAAAGAAGAAATCATAATACTTGAAATAAAATAAAAAGCCCAGATTAAAGGCAAGTCCTGCCAAAAGAAAAATGCGGTCGGACAGCTTTGTCCTGGAAAACCTGAGCAGGAAGCTGAGCAGATAATTGCCGAGTATGCTGACCAGTATGATACCCAGATAATACGGATTAAAATAGCCGTAGAACCAGAGTGACATGGCGGCAAGAAAACAGGTGGCGGTCTGATAGAAGCCTCTGCTATTCAGGAAGTACCAGCCAGCCAGTACGAGCGGCAAAAATATAAAGATAAATATATAGGAATTAAAAAGCATAAAATATCCTCCAGAACCTTCGCTATAGTATAGCATGGACCGGCATAATTTGTCTAATGCATGGAAATACTGTGAACGGAAAGAAATAAGAAAAGAGGGTACACAAAATGGGTAAATACTGGTTCATGGTACTTTTGTTTTTGGGTGTTACGGCAATAGGCTGTCAGGGTGATCATACCGGAGAGGACAGCCGGGCCTATGCAGAGGATGAAGCCGGGAGTGAAGCGGTAAATACACTGGTTTCAGGCAGTAAATACAGGATCGTCACAGATGTCATGGAGCTGCGTGACAGTGTGGAAGGGATCCTTTTGCAGGATTACTGGCCAGATACAATGCTTACGGAGGAAGAATTCGCGGAACGGACCGGCATATCAGAAAGTATGTACGACTGCTTTCTGGCAGAATACCAGCGTTCTGAAGCAGGAGTGGATATGCTTATACTGGTGAAGGCAAAGGAAGACTATGTGGAGGATGTGGAAACGTATCTGAATGATTACAGGGAGGTTCTGCTGAACATTTATGAAAAACAGCCCATGGATGAGGCAAAGATCTTTGCCTCCCGAATTGAAACTATTGGAAATTATGTCTGCTTTGTGCAGCTTGGAGCAAATATCAGTGATCTGAAGGATTCCGGACGAGAGGAAATGGTACGCCGCTGTCAGGAAGAAAATGAGAGAGCGATCGATATGATGGAGAGAAAAATTGCCCTGTTCGAGGATTAGCCGCTTTTCAGCGGTTAACGGTTTCCTCGATCAGGTCAGTAATGGCTTTTACGGCATGGAGCTGATTGCTCCTGCTCATGGCCTCAATATAGGTCTGTCTTGTAAAGTAGAGCTCTGTTATTTTTTCTGTAAGAAGGGCAGGAGAAAGATCATCATCATTCATGACCATGCTGTACCCCTGGGCTTCAAAGGATCTGGCATTGAGGATCTGGTCACCTCTGCTGCTGGCTGCAGGAAGGGGGATCAGGAGGTTCGGTTTCCTTAGGGCAAGCAGCTCACAGATGGAATTGGCGCCGGCTCTGGAAATGACTACGTCTGCAAGGGCAAAGAGATCCTTCAGCTCTGCCTTTACATATTCAAACTGCACATAGCCTTCTGTATGAAGCAGCATATTATCAATTTTATCCTTGCCGCAGATATGGACGATCTGGAAATCCTTTAACAGCTCCGGGAGTGCGTCCCGTACGGTTTTGTTGATGGAAGCGGCGCCAAGACTTCCGCCTATTACAAGGATGACAGGCTTGTTGGCTGTAAAGCCGCAGATATCAAGAGCAGCAACCTTATCACCCTTCAGCAGTTCCTCACGGATCGGGGAGCCGGTCAGGACAGCTTTGCTTTCAGGAAGGGCAGATACCGTCTCCGGGAAGTTGCAGCATACCTTTCTGGCAACCGGGATACACAGCTTATTGGCAAGGCCCGGTGTCATATCGGATTCATGGATGATACAGGGAATGTGCAGAGTTGCAGCTGCCCTTACGACAGGTACGCTGACGAAACCGCCTTTGGAAAAGACAATGTCGGGACGGATCCTCTTCAGATGATCTCTGGCCTGTACAAAGCCCTTGATGACACGGAAGGGGTCAGTCAGATTTTTCATATCCAGATAGCGCCTGAACTTGCCGGTCGCAATTCCATAGTAAGGGATATTAAAATCTGTGATCAGCTTCTTCTCAATTCCGTCATAGGAGCCAATATAGGATATTTCATAACCCAGCTCCTTCAGATGGGGAATCAGCGCAATATTGGGGGTAACGTGCCCGGCGGTTCCACCGCCTGTCAGCACGATTTTTTTGATTTCTGTATCGCTCATGAGAGCCTCCTGTTTATTGATTGCCGTTTTTGATCTCTTCCAGTGCCCTGGCGAGCTGGTCAGGACAGGAGGTTGGTTTGAAACCACAGCGGATTCCCTTTAGCTTACTGATGGCATCATCAATCTTCATACCTTCTACAAGGTGGGAAATTCCCTGAAGATTTCCGTTGCAGCCGCCATAGAACTGTACAAATTTAATAATTCCGTCCTCTACCTCTACATCAATAGAAGTGGAACAGGTTCCTTTTGTCTGATATTTCATAATAAGTACCACCTTTCTGATAAAGTATTATACCCAATGATCTGCAATTTTTAAAGTAGCATGTAAGAATTTGTCGAGAAATGGTGATGCATTTATGCACCGCTTTGCAGACAGCAATTATATAATAGAAGAAGAATTTTTAAGGAGGAATGTTATGTTGTACTCATTATGGAAATATAAACTGTTACTGTTTCTGATCATCTTATTCTTTGTCTGTAGTATTATATGCCAGATCGTTCCGGGAGTGATCCTTTCCCGTCTCCTTGAGGAAACAGAGAATATGGCAGCTACTAAGAACCGACCGTTGAAACAGTGCAGGCTGAAATATATCAATTGTTGTCAGTTAAACGGAAGGGTAGTCAATACTGGCGTTTTTGTGGACAGGTTTATTAGAAAGCTCACCTTTTCAGGGATTTCTCTGAACAGGATAAGCAATATGGCAGGACAGATGATGATGCTTTCCATACTGGTCACAGGGATCTGTGTCTGCCGGTGTCTTTCAGCGGGTGGGACTCTGTTTCAGATTATTCCCTATTATGTGATCAGTATACTGGAGCTTTATCTCTATTTTACACTTTCTGGAGCGGTAGATATAGCAGGACGGAAGGAAGCCCTGAAAATAGAGCTTACGGATTATCTGGAGAATCATCTGATGCCAAGACTGCAGGAAACGATGGAGGAAGAAAGCAGGGAAAAAGAGAAGCGGCCAGCAGATACAGAAGAATCTGTACAGGAGGAGAACAGGCTTGATCTGTCACAGATACGCAGGGATGAACTGGAGGAGCTTCTGCGGGAACTGATAGGATAGAAGTGCTGACATATATTTTATATGCAGAAGCAGCAGACCGGGTGTTTGACTTTTGGGGAAGGATTTTATACTATTAGAGCAGAGTACAAAAGAAAAGGCGGCTCATCACATGTCTGTAAAATGTATTGCCCTGGATATGGACAGAACGACATTAAATGCACAGGGAATGTTGTCGGAAGAAAATAGAAAAGCGATATGCTTTGCTATTGAAAAGGGGGTTCACGTGGTCATAGCAAGTGGACGTGCTTTTTCCTCTCTGCCCGGGGAAGTGACAGGGATTCCTGGAATTGAATATGCGGTCACCTGTAACGGGGCAGAGGTTTATGAAATTTCCACAGGGAAATGTCTGAAGAGCTCCTGTCTTTCACCGGAAAGTGTGGAAAGGATCCTTTCACTGACAGAGAAAGGTGACGTGACATACGAAGGCTTTATCCGGGGAAAAGCCTTTGCCGGAGAGAAATATGTGAAGGATCCGGTACGCTTTGGAGCGACCAGGCAGGCGGTTGATTATGTGCAGAGAACCAGACAGATGGAGCCGGATATCAGGGCATTTCTGCTTTCCCATAAAGAAGAGCTGAACAGCATGGATATTATCGTGAAAAATGAGGATGTCAAGGAAGCCATCTGGGCGCTTCTGGAAAAAGAGGTTCCGGATATTTACATTACATCCTCAATAGTACAGCTTATAGAAATCTCTTCATTATACAGTGGAAAGCACAATGGAGTCAGATTTATTGCAGATCAGCTTGGCCTGTCCATGGAGGAAGTGGCAGCCTTTGGCGATGCGGACAATGACGCGGATATGCTGAAAGAGGCAGGCGTTGGAATTGCCGTAGGGAATGCTTCTGGGCTGGCTATGGAAGCGGCAGATATGGTCGTGCCCCATCATGACAGAGATGGTGTGGCAGCAGGGATCTATCAGCTGCTTGGTAAATGAAGGAGGAACGGATATATGGCAGCAAAAGGGATGGCAGACAGAAAAATGACAGCTTCCTTTCTGGAGGAAGTAAAAGAGGAAGCCGGCAGGGCAACAGAGCAGCTGATCCTGCAGGCGAAAACAGAGCCGGGTGATATTCTGATCGTTGGCTGTTCTTCCAGTGAGATTGTGGGAGAGCGGATCGGAACCTTTTCCAGCGTGGAGACGGCACAGGCGGTTTTTGAAGGAATCTATGAGATAACACAGGCACATGGGCTGTTTCTGGCAGCACAGTGCTGTGAGCATCTGAACCGTGCAGTGATCGTGGAAAAGGAACTGATGAAACGGGATCATCTGACCAGAGTAAATGTCGTACCAAAGCCCAAGGCCGGCGGATCCTTTGGAACTACTGCCTATCAGCAGTTTAAGGAGCCTGTGGCAGTAGAAAAGATCACAGCACAGGCTGGTATGGATATTGGGGATACCCTGATTGGTATGCATCTGCAGCCTGTGGCAGTACCCGTAAGAATAGAAGTGAAACAGATCGGAAATGCTCATCTGGTATGTGCCAGAACACGGGCAAAGTTCGTAGGTGGCAGCAGGGCAGTATATGATGAGGCGCTTTTGTAAGCGCCTCTATTTTTCTGCAAGCAGCTTCTTTAATGCAGCGATTTCAGCATCCTTTTGAGCAAGCAATTCTTCCTGTGCCTCAATCTTCTCCTGAATGCCCTTCATTCTCCGGTAGTAATCTTCTCTGGCCTGGCACTGCAGGCGTACCTTTTCCTCCTGTGTCAGATGATAGACAGTTTCTGAAGCTTCTTTTAAATATTCATTGTTTTGAGAAAGCATATGCAGTTCCTCCCAGGTTCTGGCTTTGAAGAGGGAAGCCCAGAAGTCGATATGACAGGCCTTATCCTCATCAGTTGCTAAGTGTATCTGCGTTAAGTCTAACACAGACAGCTGCAGTTTGTCACTATAAACAGTATGATTTTTTACATTCAAAAGTTTATAGGTGGCATAAAATTCCGGATGCTCTGGAAACAGTGTGAAATTCAGAAGACCGATCTGGATGGCAGGCTTCACCGATTCGTAGCTCTGTCCAGCAGAAAGCTGATCAAATTCCCGGCAGAGGTAGCTTAAGGAGCGCTCCGGCCAGTTATGTTCATTAATGACCTGCATTTCCAGGTTGATCAGGGTATTCTGGTTAAGAACTACCCGGATATCAAGGAAAAAGGTCTTATCACTGGTGGATTCGCCAAGTACGATAGGATTCGTAATCTCCACGGAAGAAATTTCTGATGGAGAAAGGTGGAGCAGCGAGGCAATGAGGCCGGTAAGTACCTTGTTGTTTCGCTGCAGGAGAGCACGGAACAGGTAGTCATTGGTCATAGGGATGGTGAGAGCACCACGTTCCGGGAGCTGGAAGTTGTTTTGATTGTCAGACATGAAAATAAGATCCTCCTTAGAATGGTGTGAAAAGTAATAAGCGAAAATATCCGGTGAAAACCGGAAGGATGTTCCAAAAGGAACAAGAGTGAAATTGAAATAATTCTTCTGTATTGAATGCAGTATATCAGCCAGCTCTATATCGTGCAAGTAGAAAAAAATTGCTGCACCGGGAAGCATAAACAGTCAGATATACAGTTTTTATACAAGAGGATGTAGGAAAGAACGGAAGGAGATCAAGATTTTGTATTATGCAATCTGCCAGTCCGGTAAAAATGCAGAAATCTTGAAAAAATCGATATTCTCTGATACACTAGAAAAGATTTAAAGGGAAAGTTTTATCAATATAATAATAAAAGGAGTGTATATTATGAGCAAAGTAACATTTGACTATTCCAAAGCAGCTCCCTTCATTAAGGATCATGAAGTTGATTCCATGAAGAAACTGACAGAAGATGCAAAGGAACTGCTTGTATCAAAGACAGGTGCAGGCAATGATTTCCTTGGATGGATTGATCTGCCGGTAGATTATGACAAGGATGAGTTTGCAAGAATCAAGAAGGCAGCAGCCAAGATCCAGAGCGATTCCGAGGTACTGCTCGTGATCGGTATTGGCGGATCCTACCTGGGTGCCAGAGCAGCCATTGAGTTCTTACGTCACAGCTTCTATAACGTGGTAAGCAAAGAGATCAGAAAGACTCCTGAAATCTATTTCGTAGGAAATTCTATCAGCTCTACTTATATCAGACATCTGATGGATGTGATCGGAGACAGGGATTTTTCCATCAACATGATCAGTAAGTCGGGTACAACAACTGAGCCAGCCATTGCATTCCGTGTATTCAAGGAAATGATGGAGAAGAAGTATGGCAAGGAAGAGGCTGCCAAGAGAATTTATGCAACCACTGACAGAGTAAAGGGATCCTTAAAGCACCTTGCGACAGAGGAGGGCTATGAGACCTTCGTTGTTCCGGATGATATCGGTGGACGTTTCTCTGTACTTACTGCAGTGGGTCTTCTTCCGATCGCAGTCAGCGGTGCTGATATCGACAAGCTGATGGAGGGTGCAAGAGCAGGACGTGAAACAGCATTAAATGCGCCTTTTGAAGAGAACGATTCCCTGAAATATGCAGCAATCCGTAATATCCTGTTAAGAAAGGGTAAGGAGATCGAAATCCTTGCAAACTATGAACCCAGCGTTCACTATGTATCTGAGTGGTGGAAGCAGCTTTACGGTGAGAGCGAAGGCAAGGATCAGAAGGGTATTTTCCCGGCAAGTGTAGACCTTACCACAGACCTTCACTCCATGGGGCAGTTCATTCAGGATGGTTCCAGAAATATGTTTGAGACCGTGATCAATATTGAAACAAGCAGAGAAGAGCTTGTACTGCAGGAAGAGCCTGTTGATCTGGATGGACTTAACTATCTGGCAGGAAAGAGCGTTGACTTTGTAAACAAGAGCGCTATGAACGGAACCATTCTTGCACATACAGACGGACAGGTTCCCAACCTTATGGTAAAGGTTCCTGAAGTAAATGAGTTCTATCTTGGTGAGCTGTTCTACTTCTTTGAGTTTGCCTGCGGTGTCAGCGGATATCTGCTTGGCGTAAATCCTTTCAACCAGCCTGGTGTGGAAAGCTATAAGAAGAATATGTTTGCTCTTCTTGGCAAGCCCGGCTATGAGGCACAGAGAGAAGAACTGTTAAAGAGACTGTAATAACAGATAAAGGAACAGAAAAATTATGAAGATTGTAGTACTGGAAAGAAACAGCGTGGGGACTGACATTTCCATCGAGGGGATCACTTCCCTTGGAGAAGCAGTGGTTTATCCAAATACCGTAGCGGATGAAGTCGTAGAGCGTATCCATGACGCAGAGATCATTGTAGCTAATAAAGTACCCTTAAATGAAAGCACCCTGAAGGATGCACCGAATGTAAAGCTGATCTGTGAATTTGCCACAGGCTTTGACAATGTGGATATTGCATACTGCAGGAGCAGAGGGATCAAGGTTGCCAATATCGTAGGATATTCTACCGATTCTGTTGCACAGCACACCTTTGCACTCTGCCTGTATGTACTGGAGAAATTAAAACGTTATGATGACTATGTAAAGTCAGGAACCTATGCAGCCCAGAGCCGTTTTTCCAACTTTGATCTTCCGTTCTTTGAGCTTGCAGGAAAGACATGGGGTATTGTCGGCATGGGAAATATCGGCAGAAAGGTAGCCCAGATCGCAGCCGCTTTTGGATGCAGGGTAATCTTTTACTCTGTAACCGGAAAGAGCAGCTGTACCGATTATGAGAGAGTGGATTTTGATACTCTTCTTGCAGAATCTGATGTTCTTTCCCTGCACTGCCCGTTAAGTGATCTGACAAGACATCTGATCAACAAAGAGGCACTGAAAAAGATGAAATCATCTGCAGTTCTGGTTAATGTGGCAAGAGGCCCCGTCATCTGTGATGAGGATCTTTACGAAGCGCTGGTGGAGGGTGAGATTGCAGGAGCCGGACTTGATGTAACAAGTACCGAGCCTATGAAGGAATCTAATCCTTTAAGCAGGATTCAGGACAGCAGCCGTCTGATCATTACGCCGCATATGGCATGGGCCAGTGTAGAAGCACGGATCAGATGTGTCAACGAGACTGCAGAAAACATCAAAGCTTTCTTAAGCGGCGAGAACAGAAATATTGTGAATTTGTAATTGACAATTTCATACAGAAGCAGTATGATAGAGAAAATTTAAGAACACCGAAACCGTTGAAGCGGAGATAACGGTGATGATGCTCCTACAGAGAGCCTGTGATTGCTGAGAGCAGGTGGAAAACAAGTCATCAAATGGACCGCTGAGGGTGCAGGGAAAGGCATATATTTAAGAGCCGAGTATTCTGCAACGTGAGACATACGTCAGTTGTCAGGGATATGTTAGTATCTCGTAAGAGTACAGCACAGGCTGTAAATCAAGGTGGCATCGCGGATAGTAGTAAAGCTTATTCGTCCTTGACAGAATCATAGATTCTGTCAGGGATTTTTTTATTGCCATAAGGAAGAAGCAGGAGGACATATGATCATACCATCTCTCAATGACTTACAGGAAATCAGAAAACAGGGAATCTACAGAACAGCACCAGTCAGCATGGAGATTCTTTCCGATATCAAAACACCCATAGAGGTACTTAAGATCCTGAAAAATGTTTCAGATCACTGTTATCTGCTGGAATCTGTTGCAGACAACGAGAAGTGGGGCCGGTATACCTTCCTTGGATATGATCCGAGTCTTGAGATCACCTGCCTGAACGGACAGATGAAGATTGGATCCCTTACCTTTGAAACAACGGATCCGGGAAGCTATATCAGACAGGTTGTTGCAGATCACAAGAGTCCGAGGTTTGACTACCTTCCTTCCTTTACCGGCGGACTGGTAGGCTACTTCTCCTATGATTATCTAAAGTATGCAGAGCCGACACTGCGACTGGATGCTGAGGATACGGAAGGCTTTAAGGATGTGGATCTGATGCTGTTTGACAAGGTGATCGCCTTTGACAACTTCAGACAGAAGATCATCCTGATGGTCAACATTGATCTGGAGCATCTGGAAACAGAATATAATAGAGCTTCTCTAGAGCTGCGCAGTATGGCAGATCTGATCAAGAACGGTGAGCCAAAGGAAGATATTCCGGGACACTGCACTACACCGGTAACTCCGCTTTTCCAGAAAGAGGAATACTGCGAAATGGTGGAAAAAGCAAAGCATCATATCAAGGAAGGAGATATCTTCCAGATCGTATTATCCAACCGACTGGAAGCCGGATTTGAAGGCAGTCTCTTAAATACCTATCGGATCCTGCGTACGTTAAATCCTTCACCGTATATGTTTTATTTCTCCAGCAGCGATATGGAGGTAGCAGGAGCTTCACCGGAAACGCTGGTCAAGCTGGAGGATGGTGTACTGCATACCTTCCCGCTTGCAGGCACAAGGCCAAGAGGAAAGACAGAGGAAGAGGATCTCCGACTGGAAAAGGAGCTGCTTGCCGATGAAAAGGAACTGGCAGAGCACAATATGCTGGTAGATCTTGGAAGAAATGATATTGGAAAGATCAGTAGGTTCGGATCCGTTGAAGTAGAGAAATATCACTGTATTGAAAGATATTCCCACGTTATGCACATCGGATCAACGGTACGGGGAGAGATCAGGGATGACTGCGATGCCCTGTCAGCGATCGATTCCATTCTTCCGGCAGGAACACTTTCCGGGGCGCCGAAGCTTCGGGCATGCCAGCTCATCAATGATCTGGAAAACAATAAAAGAGGCATTTATGGCGGAGCCATTGGTTATATAGATTTCACTGGCAACCTGGATACCTGTATCGCTATCCGGATCGCCTACAAGAAAAATAATAAGGTATTTATCCGGAGCGGAGCCGGCATTGTAGCCGATTCTGTTCCGGAAAAGGAATATCAGGAATGTCTGAATAAGGCAGCGGCCGTAATAAGGGCACTGGAGCTGGCAAAGGAGGTAACGGAATGATCCTTTTAATTGATAATTATGACAGCTTTTCCTATAACCTGTTTCAGCTTGTGGGATCCATTAATCCGGATATTCAGGTGATCCGGAATGATGTATCCACACCGGGAGAAATCCGGAGATTGAAGCCTTCCTCCATAATCATTTCACCGGGACCGGGAAGGCCGGAGGATGCAGGGATCTGTATTGACTGTCTCTTATACACATCTCCGAGCCCACGAGACCGTACTAGATCTC
>ENA-OYXV01000679-OYXV01000679.1-human-gut-metagenome-genome-assembly--contig:-NODE-679-length-20805-cov-5.822313_pt1 | contig 20805 bp, 14 predicted proteins | sample MGYA00244846_ERZ653424 | MGnify/ENA primary metagenome ERZ653424 (study PRJEB26926, sample SAMN06165108) | human gut metagenome | biome: ENVO:00009003; feature: ENVO:2100002; material: ENVO:00002003...
GATCGTCGGCAGCGTCAGATGTGTATAAGAGACAGGCCACGTCTCGTCCTTCGAGCCGTCGTCGATCATGCAGATGCGGCTCAGCGGGCCGATCGTCCCGGCAGCGCGCAGAGCGGTGAATTTTTCGTGCAGGCGGCGCGCCGTCTCCGGCAGCACCGCCGCCTCATTATAACAGGGGATCGCAAGATAGAGCGTCACGGGCATGGCCGTGCCTCCCTTCGTCATAGCATTTCAGTCGATCGTGCCGCCGCCGAGCACCGTCTCCCCGTCGTAGAACACGACGGCCTGACCGCGCGTGATGGCGCGCTGCGGTGTCTCGAACGACACGTGCACCGTGTCCGCGCCCGTGACCGTGACGGTGCAGGGCTGCTCCGGCTGGCGGTAGCGGATACGCGCTGTCACGCGCAGCGGCTGCTGCGGCACGTCGCCGGAGATCCAGTTGCAGCCGCTCGCATCGAGCTCGGTCGAAAACAGGTCGGCATTGCGTCCGAGCACGACCTCGTTGTTCGGCACGTCGATGCCGCAGACGTACAGCGGCGCTTCGGCCGCGATGCCGAGCCCGCGGCGCTGTCCGATCGTATAGTGGATGATGCCGCGGTGCGTGCCGAGCACGTTTCCGTGCGCGTCCACAAAGCGCCCGGGCTCGCTGCGCGCACCCGTCAGCCGCTCGACCGCGGCGGCATAATCGCCGTCCGGCACGAAGCAGATGTCCTGGCTGTCGTGCTTGTGCGCGTTGCAGAAGCCGCGCGCCTCGGCGATGGCGCGCGCCTCGCTCTTGCGCAGACCGCCGAGCGGGAAGCGCGTGTGCGCAAGCTGCTCCTGCGTGAGCCACGCGAGCACATAGCTCTGGTCCTTTTCAGGGTCTGCCGCCTTTTTGAGCGTCCAGCGCCCATCGGGAAGCTGCTCGATGCGGGCATAATGTCCGGTCGCCAGCACCTCGCACCCGAGCGCGCGGGCGCGCGATTCCAGCAGGCCGAATTTCAGGTAGCGGTTGCAGTCCAGACAGGGGTTCGGCGTCGCCCCGCGCTGATAGGCGGCGGCAAAGCGCGCCATGACCTGCTCACGAAACGCGTCTTTATAATTGAACACATAGTGCGGCATACCCAGCGTGTAGGCCACGCGGCGGGCATCCTCCACATCGTCGAGCGCGCAGCAGGTGCTGCCGCGCGGCAGACCGGCATCCTCATTTTCATACAGGCGCATGGTCGCGCCCATGCAGGCATACCCCGCCTGCTGCATCAGGTATGCCGCAACACTCGAATCCACGCCGCCGCTCATGGCGATCATCGCCTGCGGACGGCCATTCAGCTCCGTCTGCATCCGTACACCTCGTTTCCTTTGGAATTCTATATAGTTTATACCGCAAGCCCCCGGCTTGTCAACGCAAAACACCCCGCCTGCGCACGGCAGGCGGGGTGCGGAAAGGCGCAGGCATCAGCACTGCGGGTCGTTCGGGATGTCGGTGAACGAGCCCTCGATCACGTGTGCCCCGCCCCGCGCGGCGATCAGCCGGTTATAAAACCCGGCGTTGGTGATGGCGCGGTACGGGTCGAGCCAGATCGACACGGGCGCGAACATCGCGCTCAGCATCGCCCAGCCGAGAAAGCTCAGATCGAGCACGAACAGCTCCCACTTATGCCCGCTCATGAGCGCGCTGCTCTCGCGCAGACACTGCCACGCGGATCTTTCCGGGTGATCGAGCAGCAGATACAGCGCCTGCCGGTAACGGTAGGCCGCCACAATGCCCGGCACGACCAGCAGCAGGCTCCACAGGAAGATCAGAAGCCCCTCCAGAATGCCGAGCCACAGCACGCGGAAAAAGAGGCCGAAGCCGTCAAAGAGGTTTCCGAACTCGGCCTTTTCGTCGCGGCTGATGTGCAGCGCGAAGATCACGAAGCCGACGCTGACCATATAGCTCATGATCCGCAGCGCGACGACGAGCGCGATCGCAAAGCCGGACACACTGTAGTGCTCAAGGAAGCTGAGGTACGCCTGCTCGACCGCCTCCGTGCCGAAGCGCGCGGCATCTGTCAGCGCCGTGGCCAGACGATCCATGCCCATCAGGTACGACGTGAGCGTCGAGATGAGCATGCCGAGGGCAAAGAGGATCACCCCCGCGAGGATCGGACTCGGCTGACAGCTGACGGTGCGGCGGCGTGCATCCGCCTTGAGCATAACGCGATTTGAATCCATGAATATCACAACTCCGTTCCCGGCACGGCCGGGTCTCTTTTTTTTTTAGTATAGCAGATGCCGCCGGATTTGAACACCCGGACCGGTAAAAATTCACGTTTTCGACACACGTTGAGATTTTTTCGGGAAGTTGCGGAAAATACGCTTGACAATCCCCGCGCGAAATGCTATATTAAACAAGCTTTGATTCACAAAGCCCATGCGCGAGTGGTGGAATTGGCAGACTCGCTAGATTCAGGTTCTAGTGTCCACTCCGGACGTGCGGGTTCAAGTCCCGCCTCGCGCACCAAGACCCCGAGAGCTTCGGCTCCCGGGGTTTTTTGCTGCCGTCCGTTTTCCGTCGGATGCGAAAAAGCGCCGTGCGGATGCAGGGCGCCTGATTACTCATCACTCTTTTTCTCGTAGCCTATGCCGTTATTGCATTCTTTAAGATTTCGTATGTTCGTGCGATAAATCCAGTCCGGTGTGCCATCCGGGAATGCATCGCAGGCGCATCTCCATCCGTCAATATTCTCTCGTTGGTGGACGCACCTGTCGCATGGATAATCTATATAAATCATTTTCTTTCCTCATCAGCAACTCTATCAGATAGTGCTTTCGCACCTTAAGCAGGCAAACACGCCCTGCATCCCCCGCCGCATCTGCGCGGCGTTCCCAAAACAAACAGCGGCGCCGGTCTCCGAAAAGAGACCGGCGCCGGTTTTTTTACGCGCCGAAGCACGTGAACATGATGACGAGATACGCGATATACAGTCCGCCGATGAAAAAGCCGACCCAGCGCTTGAATTTGCCCTGCACAAGCGCAGGGATGAGCGCACCTGCGCACACGACGAGGCACGCCGGAATATCCAGCAGCATGCCCTGCCGCTCGACCGGCAGCGGCTTGCCGAGGATGAGCGCGCACAGCGGCATAATGAGCGTGAGGTCCATGATGTTCGCGCCGATGATGTTGCCCACCGACAGCGAGGACTGCTTCTTGCGGATGGCCGTGATGGTCGTGACAAGCTCCGGCAGCGACGTGCCGATGGCGATCATGGTCGCGCCGATGATGGCATCCGGCACACCAAGCATCTGCGCGAGTGCGGTTCCGTTGTCGATCAGCAGCTGCGCACCGAGCACAATGGCCGCAGCGCCGAGCACGAATTTGCCGATATTGAGCGCGACCGTCCGGCCGTCCGTCTTGGGGCGGGCATCCTGCTCCGTGGCCTCAAGCGACTGCTCACGCCGCGCAGAGACAAGGCTCTCGGCAATAAAGCACACAAAAATGACAAGGATCAAAACGCTCTCAAGGATGGACAGCTGCCCGTCGCGCGTGAAGCCGAACAGAACCGCGATCGCCGCGAGCAGCAGCACCGCCTTGACCGCATACTGCCGACGCGGCATGGTGCACTCCATGCAGATCAGCGACAGGCACATGATCAGGCCGGTATTGGCCGTCACCGAGCCGACGGCGTTGCCGATGGCGATGTCCGCATTGCCCTCCAGCGCGGAAAAGACCGACACGAGCATCTCCGGCATCGTCGTGGCAAAGCTCACAACGGTCGCGCCGATGATGAATTTGGGAATACCGGAGGCCTCGGCGATCCATGTGGCGGCATCGACAAACAGGTCGCCGCCCTTGATGATGCAGATCAGCCCCACCGCAAACAGCAGCAGGACAAGAAAGAGGGTACTGCCGGTAAAATCGAGGTTCATAACGCATTCTCCTTTGTGACCGCGCGCAAAAAATGAGACTTCCCGCACGATCATAGTATATGATGTGCTAAAAGTCTCATTACCTATCATCATAGGCGCATGACCACCGGCTGCTGCCGGGAGATTGTTGACCATGCATTCGCAACTACTCCCTTTTAACGAGAAAGCATCTTAGCACACCGCGCAGGGCTTGTCAAGCAATGCCATATCAAAACCCGCCGTTTTTGCACACCGGGCAAAAACAGTTTTATACGGAAGGAGATCACGGCCGCCGGTATTGTCTTTGCCGGGCAAAAACCTCACAGCGTTTGCCGGCGTATCGAAAAGGAAGCAGCGGAAAAACGCTGCTTCCTTTTTACATTTTGTCCGGGTTTGTCAGGCCGCCGGAAATGACAATCCGGCAGATCTCCGACGTGCCCTCAGCGACGGTCAGCATGTGCGCATCACGGAAAAGGCGGTCAACGCCAGACTGCGCGCTCAGGCCGTGCGCACCATGTATCTGGCAGGCGGCCTTGCACGTCGCAAATGCGCTTTCCGTGGCAAACAGCTTGAGCGCAGCAACGTCCCGCGTGTGCGGCATTCCGTCGGCCATCATGGAGGCGACTGTGTAGAGCGAATTTCTTGCCATCAGCGTTTTCGTGTACATATCCGCGATCGGGAATGACACGCCCTGATAGGAGGCCAGGCTGCGGCCGTACAGCCCGACACGTCCGGCAAAGCTCACGGAATCATCGAGCGCCGCCTGCGAAATGCCGACCGCCACAGCGGCCATATCGAGTCTGCCTTCGTTCAGAAGCGGCTTTATCAGCGGATAGCCCACATTTTCCTCACCGACAAGGCAGTAGTCGGGTATCGAGCACTCGTCGAGAATAATATGTCCCATCGGCGAGTTGTTGAGCCCGATCATGCTGCGGTTTTCCACGACCGTCAGCCCTGGGGCGTCTTTGGGAATGAAAAACATGCTCATACTGCGGCTGCGCTCGGCAGACGGGCTTTTTGCCGTGACGACATAGCCATCGGCGACTCCGGCATTCGTGACCCAGCATTTTTTCCCAGTCAGTATCCAGCGGCTGCCGTCCTTTACGGCAATGGTGTCCACGCCCAGCGCATCGGATCCGCCGCGCTCCTCAGATATGGCAAAGGCAAAGAGCTGCTCGCCGCGGCGCGCCGGCTCGATGACCTTTTTTTTCAGCGTCTCCGTGCCGCAGCAGGCGATCAGCTCCGTGCACTGATAGTGCGGGCTTACGATCAGCCCCAGTGAGGCCAGTCCACGCGACAGCTCCTCAATGATGATCGCGCCCTCAAGACTGCCGTATTTTGCGCCGCTGCCGATGTATTCAAACTCCGCATCCAAATAGCCCATTTTGCCAATGCGTGCGTATAAATCGTGCGGAAAGCCGCCTCGGTTATCCAGCTCTGTGGCCACTGGGCACACCTCGTGGTCGACAAACTCCCTGAGCTCGGCTCTGAGCTTTTGCTGTTCCTTCGTCAATAAAAACATAGCTTTGTTCCCTTATCGTTCCGTAAAAATGAGCATGGCCTTTGCAAACGTTGCCGTTTCGGTATAGACCTCCGCTTCGACCGAAAAGCCCGCCTTGCCGTTTGATGTGAGTGCCGTGCAGAGCATAAGCCCGCCGACCTGCGTTATCTGCTCAGGATAGAAAAACGAGCTGCTGCTCAAAGTGCAGTCAAGGCAGCCCTGCTGCGCAAGATGCTTATCGGCGGCGACGAGCATCAATGCAGTCGGCAGAATGTCCATATTCGCAAGCTCCGCCTCCGGGACGCGCAGCTCATACACCCTGCGGTCCTCGTTGGAATACTCCGGAGCCGGCACCAGAAACGACGCATAGTCAGACATGCTCTCCGTGCCCAGATACATGAAATAGCGGATCAGATCCGAGGCATAGAACACGCCCTCCATCTTATCATCGCGCAGAACCGCCGCAAACGAACTGCCGGAGAGCATCATCTTCCTTGCCGCTTCGCGCACGGAGCTTTGTGCATCGACCGTCAGGAGCCTGGCGTCCTGCGACACGAGCGTCGAGAGTTTCTGCGTATGCCCGGCTGCAAAGGTACGCGGAATATCGATTCCGCCGCACAGGTGCAGCTCCTCATCGACGACGGGAAAGGATCTCATGCCGGGAAACTGCTCGTCATAGTACCGCTGCCAGTCGGCGACATAATCGTTGCGGTAGAGGTAGTTCGGCGCCTGCATCCACTCGGACACAGGGGCATCCTCGTCCGCGAGCCTTGCCGAGGAAAACTGGCTGTCAAACAGCTTCATGATCGCATAGGTGTTCTGCAGCGCCGTGAGGATGCAGACGCCGTTTTTTTCAGCCTTGACGATGTGATAATCGCTCGGGCGGCCGCCGCCGGTGATCAGCATATGCGCACGGGACTGTATGATCAGGGTCTGGAAGTCGGGACGTTTGCCGACGATGCACAGCGTGCGGCTCGGATCCGCATATTCCAGGCGGCTGAGAAGCTGCGCCTCATCGCTGTCGCAGATCACGATATTATCAATGGTACAGCCGAGCGATTTTCTGCCCGCTGCACAGCTTACCCCGAGCGCCGACACGAGCTCGGAAAGCGTCACAGCGCAGCTGTCCGAGTCAACGTCAGACTCTATGCGGAACGTGCCGGATTTCGGCTTTGTGATGACAAGGCCGCGCTGCTCGGCCTCCTTTATGGCCTTATAGACCGTCCCCTCACTGACATCGAGTTCGGAGGCAAGGCCCCTTACAGAAATTTTCGTTCCCGGTTCTGTCGCCTCGATGCGCGACAAAACGATATCATTTTTAATGGAAATGGTACTCCCCCCAAGCAAACTGTATCACCAAGTGATACTGATTATACATTCCGTGGGGAAGAAATACAAGAAAAATGATGAATGATAAAAGATTGTCGAGGTGTTGTATAACAATTTCGGTATCCGGAAGCGAAAACGCGACGCCGGCCGTGTAACTGTTATACAAAAACCGGCGCATACTGTTGTTGTCGTGAAACACACTTTGTTGCAAGCGCCAAAAAGCAAGTAAGTTCGCTAAAAACTGTTGACGAGCTGTGTTTTTGATGTTAAATTGTTCACATAGAAACCCAATTGCAAGGCCAAGCTTTGAAAAACAGTTCTAGCCTGTAGTAGTACAGAATCGGGTAAAAAGCAGTTAACAGCCACAATCTGTTGTATGACACTCGGAAGTAAACAGAAACGAACACTTTCTTAACGGAGGAATGCACAATGTACAAATTCACAGAAGAGCAGATCATGATCAGAGACATGGTCCGGGAGTTCACCAAGAACGAAGTCGCCCCCTATGACAAGGCAATGGACGAAACCTTCTCGTTCAACATGGAGGTCTACCAGCAGATCTACTCCAAGCTTATCGAGACCGGTCTGATGGGCATCCACATCCCCGAGCAGTACGGCGGCGGCGGCGGCGACGCCATCACCTCTCAGATCGTTGTCAACGAGCTTGCAAAGGGCAGCGCGAGCATCGCCCTTTATCTCGACGCAAACTGGCTGGCTTCCGACATGATCCTCGTTCACGGCAGTGACGAGCAGAAGCAGAAGTACCTCCCCCTCGCAGCCGCAGGCAAGGTCTTCGCCTTCGGCCTGACCGAGGCCTCCGCAGGCTCGGATGCAGCTGGCATCAAGTCCATCGCCGCAAAGCAGGACGACGGCTCGTATATCCTCAACGGCGGCAAGGCCTGGATCACGAACTCCGGTGTGGCCGACTACTATCTCATCATGGCGAAGACCGATCCCGACGCAGGCGCAAGGGGCATCTCCGTTTTCATCGTCCCCAAGGATGCAGAAGGTCTGACCATCGGCAAGTTCGAGCACAAAATGGGCATGAGAGGCTCGGCTACCTGCGAGCTGAGCTTTGACAACATCCGTATTCCAGAGTGCGACCGCGTCGGCAGAGAGGGTCTAGGCTTCAAGGTCGCCATGATGGCGCTCGACGGTGCCCGCATCTCCATCGGCTCCATTGCTTCCGGCCTCTCCCAGCACGCGATGGAAATCGCCAAGGCGTATGCCAACGAGCGCACCACCTTCGGCAAACCCATCAAGGCGTATCAGGGCATTTCCTTCAAATTTGCCGATATGGCGGCAAAGGTCCGCGCTATGGATCTGATGGTCTGGGATACTGCCGAAATGAAGGCGAACGGCCAGCGTCATTCGGCAGAGGCGGCGATGCTCAAGCTCATGAGCTCCAAATGGTGCAAGGAGATCTGCGATGAGTGCATTCAGGTGCTCGGCGGCAACGGCTACAGCGCAGAGTTCCATGTCGAGCGTCTGTACCGCGACGCGAAGCTGCTCGAGATCGGTGAGGGCACGAGTGAGATCCAGCGCATGGTCATCAGCGGCTCCGTCCTTGGATGACCGGTACACAGCACAGAGCAAATGGAGAGATAGAGATGAAAATACTTGTCTTCGTAAAGCAGGTGCCCGACACGGACGATGTCAAGCTTGACGAGCGCGGCAATCTGAAGCGCGACGGCGTTGCCAGCATGATCAACCCCCTCGACGCAAACGCAGTCGAGGCCGCCATCCAGCTCAAGGAAAAGTACGGCGCAACGGTCGTTGCGATCAGCATGGGGCCTCCTCAGGCAGAGGACGTGCTCAAAAAGGCGCTTGCGCTCGGCTGCGACGAGGCATACCTGCTGTCCGACCGTGCTTTCGGCGGCGCAGACACCCTCGCCACCGCTTACACCCTTTCCAAAGGCGCCGAAAAGATCGGCGACTACGACCTGCTGCTGTTCGGGCGCCACGCCGTTGACGGCGATACCGCTCAGACAGGTCCGGCGACCGCAGCCTTTCTCGGCATCCCGCAGGTTACCCTTGCATCGAGCATCGATGTAAAAGATGGCTGGGTCTACTGCGACCGCGTGCTCGAGGACAGCACCGAGAAGGTGCGTGCAAAGCTCCCGGCACTTGTGACGGTAACAGCGGAGATCAACACGCCCCGTTATCCCACGCCGATCAACATTATGAAAGCGCTCAAAAAGCCCCGTGCCGTCTGGAACGCACAGGATCTCGGCGCAGACACGGCGCAGACCGGCATCCCCGGCTCCCCGTCGTCTACCAAGGTCGTATTCGAGCCGCCCAAGCGCAATACCGACACCACCTACTTTACGGGCAGCGCCGAAGAGATCGCAGCAAAATTCGTTGACATGCTCGAAACAGAGCACCTGGTCTGAGGAGGTTTGGCAAATGGCTAAGGAAGATTACAAAGGCATATGGGTATTTGCCGAACAGCAGAACGGAACGCTCAATCCTGTGACCTATGAGCTGCTCGCAAAGGCGCAGGAGCTCAAGGCGCATAACGGTGAAGCGATCACCGCCGTCCTTCTCGGCAGCAAGGTCGCGCATCTGGCAGCCGGTCTCATCGCCGGCGGTGCCGATCAGGTCATCGTCGCAGAGCACGAAAACCTTGCATCCTACAGCGCAAGGCCCTATCAGCAGGCGCTCACCGAGCTTGCGGAGAAGTACAAGCCCTCGATCATCATGTATCCGGCGACCAGCCTCGGCCGCGATTTTGCACCGCGCATGATGATCTCCCTCAAGACCGGCCTCACCGCCGACGCCATCGACCTCGGCTACGATGAAGATGACGTGTTTTATCAGACCACGCCCGCATACGGCGGCAGCATCCTTGCGCACATCGTCATCCTCGAGTGCCGGCCGCAGATGGTGACCGTTCGTCCGAAGATCTTCACGCCCCTGGAGCCGGACGAGAGCCGCAAGGGCGAGGTCATCACGGAGCACGTCACGGTCGACAAGGAGGCGTGCTACGAGGTGCTGAATGTCGAGCCGAAGGTCGTTACCGGCGTACCCATCGATCACGCAGACGTTCTCGTTGCCGGCGGCAGAGGCGTAAAGGACGAGTCAGAGCTCGCGCTTCTCAAGGAGCTTGCAGACCTCCTCGGCGGTCAGCTTGCCGCCTCCCGACCCCTGGTCGACAACGGATTTCTGCCGCACGATGCTCAGATTGGCCAGTCCGGCACCGCCGTCAAGCCCAACATGATCATCAACGTCGCCATCTCCGGCTCCGTGCAGTATCAGGTCGGCATGCAGAACGCCAAGTGCATCGTCAGCATCAACCACAACGCAGCCTCTCCGATCTTTGACATCTCCCACTACGGCGCAGTGGCCGACTTCAAGGCCGTCCTGCCTGCCGTCATCGCAGAGATCAAAAACCGCAGGGCATAACAGGCACACGCTGCGGTCACCGCACACCCCGGCGGCCGCAGCATATCATGAGACTATTTTGTTAAAAAAATATTATTACAAAAGGAGATTATTCAAATGAGCGAACGTAAACAGATCATCCCTCAGTACGGTCCTTTTGCAGGCATGCGCGTGATCGATTCCGGCTCTCTGATCGCAATGCCTTACGCAGCCACGCTGCTTGCCGACTTCGGCGCAGAGGTCATCCACATCGAACGCCCCGGCGTCGGCGACACGCTCCGTGTCCTCGCTCCTTTTGCAAAAGAGGACGGCAAGACCGTCAGCACCTCCTGGGCGCAGGACGGCCGCAATAAGCTCTCGCTTTCCCTTGAGCTGAACCTGAAGCATCCCGAGGTCAAGGAGCTGTTCTTCGGCCTGATCAAGGAAGCCGACGTGTTCATGGAGAACATGGTTTGGCTCGAAAAGCTCGGCATCCGTGACGAAGAGCTGCTCGAGGTGAACCCCAAGCTCATCATCGCCCACATCAGCGGCTACGGCAACCCGAGATTCGGCGGCCTGCCCGAGTACTGCGACCGCGCATCCTACGACATGATCGGTCAGGCGTTCTCCGGCTGGATGGGCCTCAACGGCGAAAAGGGCGGTGAGCCCGTCGTCGGCAAGCCCTGGCTCAACGACTTCACCTCCGCATACGCCACCGTGTTTGCGGTTCTGGCTGCATACATTAACGTCCTCAAGGGCGGCGACGGCCAGATCGTTGACATCGCGCAGTTCGAGGTTCAGGCGAGCTACTGCTGCGACCTGTACACCTCCTACACCATGGCCGGCCGCGAGAACACCCGCTCCGGCAACAAGTCCGCAGCCTTCCAGCCCTACGGCCTGTTCAAGTCCAAGGACGGCTACGATGTCGCGCTCGGCGCGTTCGGCCCCGGCGTCTACAAGAGAGCCATTCAGGCAATGAATCTCGACCTTGAGTACTTCAACTACAAGGATTGCTCTTCCGGTATCGAAGCCGTCGCCTCCGAGAAGGGCAGAGAACTCGACGCAAAGACCATCGAATGGTGCGCAGCCCGCACTGCACAGGAGATCGAGGACGCAATGGCGCAGTTCAAGGTCCCGTGCAGCCGTGTCATGGGCGCAAAGGACTGCCTCGCAAACGAGCATTATCAGAAGCGCAACGACTTCATCAAGTACGAGGATCAGACGCTCGGCAAGGAAGTCACTGCATTCGGCATCGTCCCCAAGATGTCCGGCACCCCGGGTCAAGTCTGGCGCGGCGCTCCGAGCCTCGGCCAGGACACGAACACGATCCTCAAGGAGCTGCTCGGCTATGATGACGCCAAGATCGCAGACCTGAAGGAAAAGAATCTTATTTAAGTCATTTTCTTCTTCCGTCTCTCCCCCTCGCTCTACAGGGCATCCGCCCTGTGGAGCACCATCCCGTGAGGCATGCCGCTTCCATGTGAGGACAAATCCCATACCGCCCAGGGCATCAGCCAATCACGCCCACACATGAGCCTTTCATATACGCTGCACGCGCCATTTCATCCACAATTTCCCTTCCCCCATTCACGCTCCTTTACCGGTTTGGTCTGCGTTTTCATGTGGCGCAGACAGCCAAATACCCCGACGATCTGCTATCGTCGGGGTATTTCTTTCTCCTGTGTGTGCCGCGCCGTCCGCCGTTCAGCGCACGAGCTTCATGAGCAGGCGCTCAAACTCGCCGAGCATACCCACGGAATCGGCAAAGAGGATGCTCTTTTCATACATCCGGCGGTAAGCGTCCACGTTCTCGTCCGTGCGCGCGGTGTAGATGATCGGGATCACAAGCAGTCCCCGGCGGCGCGCCGCCTGCACGGCCGTGCGCACGTCGTCGATCGCCTCCGCCTCGCTGAAATAGCCGGACGGCAGACCGTCGGAGAGCACCACGAGGATCTTGCGGCGCTCGGTGCGCTTGGCGAGATCGAGCGCGGCGGCGCGGATGGAATAGCCGTCCTTGTTGCCGTTTCCGGCGGCGATCTGGGTCATGGCGTCGATGCAGCGGCTGCCGATCTCTTTCTGGTCAAAATCCTTGATGACGCAGTGCTCTACAGCGTTCGTGCCGCCGTCAAAGGCGACGATCTTCGTATAGGCGATGCCCTTGAGCGCCTCCTCCATGATCGCGGCCGTTGCCAGCGCCGTGAAGAGCTTGGACTGCCCGCCGCCGACGCCGGAGCCCATGCTGCCGCTGCGGTCGATGAGCAGGTAAAACGCCGTCTCGCGCTGCGACGGCGGCGCCTTGCGGCGAAAAACGTCCTTGGCATCGAGCGGAACTTTCCACAGCTCCCGCTGTGAGAGCGCACCGGTGCGCTGACCGGCACTGCGCTCACGCTGCTGACGCAGGAGCTTGTCAAGCCGGTGATGCAGCGCCTTGGCACGCTCGGAAAACGCCGGCGGCAGCCGACCGCCGGACGGCGTGATATACGTCTCGGTGAAGGTCAGACCGGTGTAGCGCGCGGCAAGCTCCTGCCGCTCGCCTGCGTCTAGGCGCGCGGCGTGCGGCGCGGCAACGCTCAGCTGCCGCTCGATCTCTCTCTCGCGTGTGAGCTCCTGTGCGGCGTTTGAGAGCATGGCGTCCAGCTCGGCCGCGCTGAGCGCAAAGCCGCGGTGCGCGCTCCAGCCCGTGCCAAGCACCTCGCGCAGGCTCTCCGGCCCGCCGGAGGCGGCCTTCTGTGCGGCGGACACGCCGTCTGACGTGGTGGCACTTGCTCCGCTCTGCCCGTGGTTTCCGCTGCGGCCGACGCTCGACGAGCGCCCGCGGTCCTCCCTGCCGTTCGTACCGGCAGAGCCGCTCGACTTGACCTCCTGACTCGCAAGGCTGCCGCTCATGTCGCCATAGCGTTCGGAATTATCCCCGCTGCCGCCGCCCGCGCTGTCGCCTTTATCCAACTCGGCGTCCTCTCCGTCGGCGGAGGGGCCGCTGCGCGCCGCGTCCTGCGCCTCGCTGTGCAGGCGGAGGCTGCTGTCGCAGCCGTCACCGAGGGCTTCCGCGCGCTCTGCTTCACTGAAAGCGTAATCCACGCACTGCGATGCGATGCGCGCGCGGGCATCATCGTCCGCCTCGCGGCACAGGCGCGCAAGCTCCGGCGCGAGCGTCGTGAGCGTTTGGCGGCAATGCTGCGCGCACGCGGAGGCAGAGGGCGCAAGGATCGCCGCCTCCACCTGCGCGCACACGGACTGCAGCGCCGGCGTCCGGCACGGGATGCCCGTGAGGGCAAACGCCTCCAACTCGTCAAGCAGCGCCTCGAGCGCGCTGCCGGGCGCGGCGGCGTCCAGCTGCGCATAGCACACGAAGCGCAGCAGCGGCAGATAGCCGGGAAAGCGGCGGCAGAGGATGTTATCCGTGCGTGCCTGCTCCAGAATGTTCAGAATACGCTGACCGAGCAGCGCGCCGAGCTCCGGCGCGAGGGCATAGTGCTCGTGAAAATACGCGCCGGAAAACACACGCACCGCCGCGCACACGTCGCGGTCGGAGCTGCCGTCGTGCTGAAGCTCGCGTGCGAGCAGTACGCGCAGCGCAGCCATCCAGTGGCGGGCATCAAAATCCGCACGCAGCAGATATGCAGCCCCGCCGACGGTGACGGACGTGCCGTCCGTCGTGCAGCGCAGGCTGTCGTCCGGTGTGACCGTGTCGATGCGGATGTTGTCCGGCACAAGCAGCGCGAGGCTGCGCCGGAGCAGCGGCGCGATGGGTTCACTCGCCAGAAACGCCCGGTAGCGCGCCAGCGCAGCGTCAAACCCGTCCATCCTGCGGCACCATGCTCTCGATAAGCTCCGTCAGCTGCAGGCGGGTATAGGCGTCCTGCGGCTTGGAAGCCACGTTGTCCAGCAGACCCCAGCGCAGGCCGAGCAGCGGCTCTGCGCGCAGGGCGTCGATAAAGCCGCGGATCGTCATCGCGTCCGGCTCAAGGCCGCCGGCGCTGCGGATGCGGTCGCGGATGGCACAGTAGACATAGTCACAGATGTTCAGGCTCGCGCCGCTCGCCTCGGGCACGACGCGGCGCAGCACGTCCACAATGGTATCCGGCTCTGCGATGTGGATGGGCGTGAAGCGATCGATCGTCGCCTCGTTCATAAAGTTTGTGCCGGCATAGTCCTCGTTCATCGTGATCGTGAACGCCGAGTGCGGGTGCATCTGCACGAGACCGTAGCCGGGCACCTGGATCTGACGCGCGGAATCGGTCAGCGAGTGGAGCACGTCGGCGCATTCGGGCTTGATGGTGTTGCCCTCGTCGAGCACGACATCCGCGCCCGCAGCCAGATAGCGCAGCATATCGCTCAGGCGATAGCGCATGGTGCCGTTTTCGATCGTCGGCCCGCCGAGCAGGTCGAGCTTGTCAAGCTCGGCATTGCCCTGCATTCGGTACTGCGGCACGTTGAGCAGCCAGTCCACCGTCTGGATGAGCGTGTTTTTGCCGCACCCCTTGCTGCCGACCAGCCGCAGATGCAGCCCCGACAGACGGTAGGCCAGCGCGCGCGTGAGCGCCCCGAAGCTGTCGGCCTGCACATAGCGCACCGGCGGGTCGGGCACCATCTCGGGGTACTCCGGCAGAGAGAACATCTCGGCGAACACGCGCAGGATGATCGCCTCCGGCACAGCCTGCTCGAGCAGGTACTCGGCGCGTGCGGTCAGTGCCTCCACACTCGCACATCCGCGCGCCGCCGCCCCGTCGATCGCCGCGCGCACCGCCGCGCTGAGTGCGTCGCCGCAGCGGTATTCGGCGAGAAAGCCCCACACATCCGGCGTGTCGCTGTCGCACGGCTCGCCCGCAGAATCGCACAGTGCCGTGATCCGCGCCCGCACGGGCGCGGTGCGCAGCAGCGCCGTGAGCGCCTCCGACGGCGCGGACACGATGCCCACACGCGAGAACAGATCCCCCGCCGCCGCTTCGCTCAGACAGCACACAGGCAGCGGCTCGCCCTCGACCCGGCAGAGCACGACCTCCGGCCACGCATGGCGCTCCTGCGCGCAGAGCGAGCGCAGGAAGTCGAGCTTCATCGGTGCTTTCAGATTGCTGCCGCCGCAGACGGCGGTCTCATATTGCAGCATATGCATATCTCATTCCGCCTTTCTCAGTTGCCGCGCACGGCGCCCCACGGAAACCCCTTCGCGCCGCCGTGGTAAATAACGCGCCGCACATTCAAAAACGCGCAGCGGCCGATGCGCTCCACGCCGTCGGGGATGACGACCGTGTCCAGATTGCTGCACTTATAAAACGCCTCTTCCTGGATCTCGCGCACGCTGTCCGGGATGACGATGCCCGTCAGACCGATGCAGCGCGAGAACACGCCCTCCGGTATAACGGTGAGCCCCTGCGGAAGATTGACCCGGCGCAGGTGCACCTTATCATAAAACGCATATGGCTCGATCGTCTCGACACTGTCCGGAATGACGAGCGTATTTAAATATGTGTACGACACCATGGCATAGGCAGCGAGCGTGCGCACGCGCACCCCGTCGACCGACGACGGCAGCTCGAGCACCGTGCCGGCGTTGAAGCAGCCGTCCGTACCGATGCGGCCGGTCGCGGCGTCAAAGACAAAATTCTGTGCCGCAGCCTGCGCCGCCGTGACCGGATGCGTGTCCCACGGGCGCTCGCGCAGCCAGACGGCAATATCCGCCTGCGTTTGCCGGCGCTTTTGCGCGAGGTAGTCCTGCATCTGCCGCAGCGAGCACTGCTGCGAGAAAAAGACCGCCAGATCCTCGGCCTCCAACGGGATGGAAAAGCCCTTCGGCAGCTCGAGCCCGAGCTGCATGGCAAGGATCCGGCGGACATCGCCGCACGCATCGTCATAGCGTGAGAGCACCTTCTGATCGCAGACGAAGGGCACGTCCAGCCGCGACGCCTCGATGCCGCCGGCCGTCAAAAGGCCCGCGAAGCCGTGCGCGCGGTCCAAGATCTTTTTTACGTCGCGAAACTGCGTGCTCTGGTAAAGAAGCATCTCCATCGCGTGATCCCTCCCGTCGGTTCGGAACGCTTTTTGTTATAAAACTATCATACAGGTGCAAGGTGTATTCTTCCGTAACATTTGCTGCACAGATTCCGGTTTCCTTGTCTCTTTACCGGCGGATCGGGTATTTTTTGTACACGCTGTACACAGTTTATTCACTGGACAGGCGTTTCCGGTTGTGGTAAACTAAAGTTACGTTACACGAGTCCGGAAAATGCACACGCAGTACACATATATTTTGAATAAAGGAAGCATACGCATGAATGAAGTAAAAAGCCCGAAAAAGCCGATGCTGTATTACTACGCCATGGCGCTGCTCGTGCTGCTGCTCATCAACTTCCTCGCCGTGCCGTGGCTGAGCCAGCGGCAGGTCAAGGAGGTCGACTACGGCACGTTCATGACCATGACGGAGAACAAAGAGATCGGCCGCGTGGAGGTGCAGGACAACCAGATCCTCTTCACGAACAAAGACGACACCCAGATCTACAAGACCGGCCCGATGGACGATCCCGACCTGATCTACCGCCTGAAGGACTCCGGCGCGGAGTTCTCGAGCGAGATCGTCGAGGAGATGTCGCCGTTTCTGTCGTTTCTGCTGACGTGGCTGCTGCCGATCGTGTTTTTTGTCGCCCTCGGCCAGTTCATGCTCAAGCGCATGACGAGCAAGGCCGGCGGGCCGAACTCCATGATGTTCGGGCTCGGCGGCTCGAACGCAAAGGTCTATGTCAAGTCCGCCGAGGGCATCAAGTTCTCCGACGTCGCCGGTGAGGACGAGGCCAAGGAGAACCTGACCGAGATCGTCGACTATCTGCACGACCCGTCGAAGTATCAGGAGATCGGCGCGTCTATGCCCAAGGGCATCCTGCTCGTCGGCCCTCCGGGAACCGGCAAGACGATGCTGGCCAAGGCCGTTGCCGGTGAGGCGAACGTGCCGTTTTTCTCCATGTCCGGTTCGGAGTTCGTGGAGATGTTCGTCGGCATGGGCGCGAGCAAGGTGCGCGACCTGTTCCGCCAGGCCAAGGAGAAAGCGCCGTGCATCGTGTTCATCGACGAGATCGACGCCATCGGCAAAAAGCGCGACGGGCAGGTCGGCGGCAATGATGAGCGCGAGCAGACGCTCAACCAGCTGCTGACGGAAATGGACGGCTTCGAGGGCAACAACGGCGTCATCATCCTCGCCGCCACGAACCGGCCCGAATCGCTCGACCCGGCGCTCACGCGGCCCGGCCGTTTTGACCGGCGCGTGCCCGTGGAGCTGCCCGATCTCAAGGGCCGCGAGGAGATCCTCAGGGTGCACGCCCGCAAGATCAAGGTCGCCGAGGACGTGGACTTCGGCCAGATCGCACGCATGGCCTCCGGCGCATCCGGCGCAGAGCTTGCAAACATCGTCAACGAGGCCGCGCTGCGCGCCGTGCGCGACGGCCGCCGCTTTGCCACGCAATCCGACCTTGAGGAGAGCATTGAGGTCGTCATCGCGGGTTATCAGAAGAAAAATGCCATTCTCACGGATAAAGAGAAGTGGACGGTCGCCTATCACGAGATTGGCCACGCGCTCGTCGCCGCATTGCAGACGCACTCCGCCCCCGTGCAGAAGATTACCATCATCCCCCGCACATCCGGCGCGCTCGGCTACACGATGCAGGTCGAGGAGGGCAACCACTACCTCATGACAAAAGAGGAGCTGGAAAACAAGATCGCCACGCTCACCGGCGGCCGCGCCGCCGAGGAGGTGCGCTTCGGCATCGTCTCCACCGGTGCATCCAATGACATCGAGCAGGCGACGAAGCTCGCCCGCGGCATGATCACACGCTACGGCATGAGCGAGGAGTTTGACATGGTCGCACTTGAGACGGTCACGAACCAGTATCTCGGCGGCGACGCCTCCCTCGCCTGCTCGGCTGAGACACAGACGCGGATCGACCATCAGGTCGTCGCGCTCGTGAAAAAAGAGCACGCCAAGGCCGTCGGCATCCTCACGGAAAACCGCGCCAAGCTCGACGAGCTGGCCAAGTATCTCTACGAGAAGGAGACCATCACCGGCGAGGAGTTCATGGCCATTCTCAACCGCACCTGACGGACTGCAATGCGGTCGTGCAGCGATCCTGAGCCCCCGCGAAAGGAGGACCACCGCAACCGTATGAATGAAAAGCTGAAAGAAAAAGTTAAGGAATCTCTCTCCAGCGTCCTGCCGATCACGCTGATCGTGCTGGTGCTGAGCATCACGCTCGTCCCGATGGAGATCGGCACGCTGGCGCTGTTTCTGACCGGCGCCGTGCTGCTGATCTTCGGCATGGGCTTTTTCCAGCTCGGCGCCGAAATGTCCATGACCCCGCTCGGCGAGGGTGTCGGCAAGACGCTGGCAAAACGTGAAAAGGTCATTCTGGTCGTACTCGTGTCGTTCGCGCTCGGTACGATCATTACCATCGCAGAACCGGATCTGCAGGTGCTGGCAAATCAGGTCGCGTCCATCCCCAACAACGTCCTGATCTGGACAGTCGCCGTCGGCGTAGGCGTCTTTCTGGCGCTGGCCGTGCTGCGCATCTTCTATCGCGCGTCGCTGGCAAAGTGTCTGCTGATCGCGTACGCGCTGCTGTTTGCGCTGACGCTGTTTTCCCCGAAGGATTTTCTCGCCGTCGCGTTTGACGCCGGCGGTGTCACGACGGGGCCGATCACCGTGCCGTTTATCATGGCACTGGGCGTCGGCGTGTCGGCGCTGCGCGCCGCGCAGGGGCACGATGACGACAGCTTCGGTCTGGTCGCGCTGTGCAGCGTCGGGCCGATCCTGATGGTGCTGCTGCTCGGCATCTTCTACCATCCGAGCGATGCGACCTATTCCGCCGTGGAGATCGCGCCGGTCGTCACAACGCGTGACGTGGCGCAGCAGTTCGCCATCGGCCTGCCGGACTATGCGAAGGAAGTGCTGCTGAGCATCCTGCCGATCGTAGCGGTATGCGTGCTGTTCCAGCTGCTGACGCACCACTACCGCCGGCGGCAGCTGCTGCGCACCGGCGTCGGCTTCCTGTACACCGTCATCGGTCTGATCCTATTTCTGACCGGCGTGAACATTGGCTTCACGCCCGTGGGCAACCTGCTCGGCTCGGGTCTGGCGGACAGCACGTACCGCTGGGTGCTCATACCGATCGGCGCGCTCATCGGCTACTACATCGTCAAGGCAGAGCCCGCCGTGCAGGTGCTCAACAAGCAGGTCGAAGATGTCACCGGCGGCACGGTGTCGCAGAGCATGATGAACACGGCGCTGTCCATCGGCGTGGCCTGCGCGGTGATGCTGTCAATGGTGCGCGTGCTGACCGGCATCAGCATCTACTGGATCCTTGTGCCGGGCTACGCGCTCGCGCTCATCCTCGCGCGCTATGTCCCGTCCGTGTTCGTGGGCATCGCCTTCGACTCCGGCGGCGTGGCGAGCGGACCCATGACCTCCACCTTCCTGCTGCCGCTGGCCATGGGCGCGTGCACCGCGCTCGGCGGCAGCGTCGTCACGGACGCCTTCGGCGTGGTGGCGCTCGTCGCGCTCGCGCCGCCGGTCGCCATTCAGATCATGGGCGTCATTTACGTACACAAAGCCAAAGCCGTGGCGGAGAACAAAGCTGACCTGCTGCCCGATGACGGTGTCATCGACCTGGAGGACGAAGAGATATGATACATTCCGAAAACCGACTCGCACCGCGCATGGTGCTCATCATCACGAGCCATGAATACCGCCGCAAGCTCGAGCAGACGTTTCAGAATTTCCGCATCCCGATCTACTACCAGTGTCAGGGACACGGCACGGCGCCGTCGGAAATGCTCGACATCTTCGGGCTGAGCGGCAGCAGCCGCCTGCTCACGATCGGGCTGCTGCCGAAGTTTCTCGTGCGCGACCTGCTTGACGCGCTGCAGCAGCGCATCCCGCTGCATAAGCGCGGCGGCGGCATCGTGCTGACGATCCCGATCACGGGGCTGCAGCGGCCGCTGCTCCAGCTCATGAACGACCAGCTGCGCGAGACCATTGAACAGAAGATCGAAGAAAGGGTGTGTAACGAAATGTCCGATACGCAAACCGGCGCGGGTTACGCCGCCATCTGGGTCGCGCTCAGCAACGGCTACAGCAGCGACGCCATCGACGCCGCCAGAAACGCCGGTGCCATGGGCGGCACGATCCTCAAGGGACGCCGCCAGAATTCCGAGCGCATCAGCCGCAAGCTCGGCATCTCCATGCAGGAGGAAGAGGAGTTTGTCGTCATCGTCACGCCGCGCGAGAAAAAGGCCGCCGTCATGAACGCCATCAGCGACGCCTGCGGCCTGCGCACGGACGCGCACGGCATCATCCTCTCGCTGCCGGTGGACGAGGTCATCGGTCTCGAGACCGGCGAGAACACGCTGTAACATTCCTAAATAAGAATCGCAAATGCCGCAGGCAGCCGCCTGCGGCATTTTTCTTTTTCTATTCCCTGCAAGCACTTCATTTTCGAATCCCGCGCACGAGCGCCATGACCGCGCCGTAGAGCACCCCCGCGACCGCCCAGAGGATCCATGTGTCCTGCGGCTGCGCGTCCCACCACGGGCCGAACGTCCAGAGCAGATACGCCGCTGTGACCACGAGCCAGTAGATGCCGCTGACCGCACCGACGACGCCGTTCTGCCGCTTGCGCGGCCGGGCATAGTCGTCCTCTTCGAGCAGACGGTCCATCGCCACCCAATACCTGTCTCTTATACACATCTGACGCTGCCGACGATCT
>ENA-OYXV01000689-OYXV01000689.1-human-gut-metagenome-genome-assembly--contig:-NODE-689-length-20613-cov-24.703814_pt1 | contig 20613 bp, 30 predicted proteins | sample MGYA00244846_ERZ653424 | MGnify/ENA primary metagenome ERZ653424 (study PRJEB26926, sample SAMN06165108) | human gut metagenome | biome: ENVO:00009003; feature: ENVO:2100002; material: ENVO:00002003...
CCTCCCGTTTCATAGAAGCAAAGAACGATTCCATTACGGAATTGTCATACGGCACGTGCGCACGCGAAAAAGAGTGCGTGATGTGCAGTGACCGCATATAGTCGTTCATCGCTTTGGAACGGTAGTTACCGCTACGATCGGTGTGGAAGATCAAACTTGAATCCGGTTGGCGTGCTTTATAGGCAATCTGAAAAGTCGACTTCACAAGTTGCGTGCTGTTGGTCTTTCCAATTTTATAACTCACGACCATACGGGAGAACAGGTCGATAATCACGCAAATATAATAAGCGTTTTCGCCGTACTTAAAATAGGTAACATCACTAACCCACACTTCGTTCGGTTTGCACGTGTCAAACTCTTGGTTAAGGTGGTTTTTGTATTTGCGGCCTTCGTCCTCGTATAATTTCTTCGCCGACTGACGAATGCTGACTAACCCCATATCACGCATAAGCGTGCGCACCATTTCGTTGCTGACTTTGACTCCGTCACTCGTGGGTTCAAATCCCGCTATCCCAGCCATGCGTAAATCCTCTCTGTCATTGCGATTGAGGGGGTTTTTCTTTTTTGGGGATTTTGTGTTGGAATTGGCGATTACGCCACAATTACGCCATTGTGTATTTGTCAACTGCTTCAGAAAGTATCTTATAATCATCCATGTGTGTGTAACCGCCGGTTACTTCTAAAGATTGATGACCGAGAATTTTCGATACAACGGCAGTCGGCATTCCTCGTGCCTGCATCAGCGTGCTATATGTGTGTCGTGTTGAATGCGGCGGTAAAACTTCTATAGGCTGCTTTCCGTCAGTCGCAAGTTGCTTATTAAGACGATCGAAGAACCACATATATCTGCTTCGCAGGCTTGATTCTGTGACAATGTAATCAGCGATAACGTACTTCTGAGCTCTGTTGATTTTTTCTTCAATAAAAGCCATTACATTCTTATTGATAGGTACTATTCGCTCCTTGCCGTTCTTTGGCGGGCCTATCGTTCCATCACGCTTAACAGCACTGTCGATAAGTACACAGCTACGTTTAAAATCAAACTTTCCCGGTGATAGAGCTCTCAGCTCGCCGGAGCGTATTCCTGTTGACAAAAGAATGATTATCGGAAGCCCGAAAGTATCGTCGTTTTTGGCAAAATTTAAGATTTCTATTGCATCTTCCTCTGTGTAACTTTGCTTCTGTCCTGCTTTCTTCTTGGCTATCTGCGCTCTTGTAACGGGATTCTTTGTGCAATAATCGTTGTCTACTGCGTCCTCAAATAAGGCATTTAACAAAAAGCGTAACCGCTTCCGAATACTTTGGCTGTAATCAAGGTTCGCAAAAAAATCGGTAATATGGATGGGCTTGATGTCACTCAAACTCATTTTGCCTATCTTATGATCGCTCACTTTTTGTAAGAGATACTTATATTCTTCAAACGTGCTTCGCTGTATGTTGTTTTTCTTGTATGTGTCCAGCCACACAGGAATCCATTCCGACAGCGAATAGTCGTCGGTTGCTCGCTTTGATTCTCCGCCGCTCTTGATAAACTCTTTGTACTTCTTACGGCATTCTGATTCCGTAGATCCGTAGAATCGGTAACGTAATCTTTTTCCGAAAATATCATAGCCATCACTTATGGTCAATTCTATTTGGCCTGTTTTAAGCTTTCTGAAACTTCCGTCGCCCTTTTTGCGTGCTCTCATAATAAACACCTCCTAAATTTTTTCCCCGCTTGTTACGGCGGGGAAGGGCTTATTTATACTTCTCCACAAGCTCCGCCATAGCGTCCTTGATGATCTGTGCCTGTGAAATATTGTTATCGGTGCAGATCTGCTTGAACTCTGCGGCAAGCTCTTTGGGTACACGGAACGTCATGGCGGTGTACACTTTATCGTTATATCTCTGTTTCACCTGCGTTGATGTGTGGGTCTTACGCTTTGTTTCGGGCATTTCTTATCACTCCTATCAATCTTACGGTACATTCAGCCAGTACGACAATTGCGCAGATTATAGTGCAAATGTTAATCCATATATTCCACGCAGAAGCAACATCAAGCATAAAAAATACTGCGAGAACGAGAAACCATATATCACTTTTTTTCACTTGTAAAACTCCTTTCACTGTGGTATAATATAAGTACCCCACAAGGGGGAGGAGCTTTCGCCCCTCAGGTTCAGGCTATTTCCATTGACTGATTGCTGTTATCAAAGCGGCGACTGCAACAACTGCTTTGATTACGATGTCGGCTATCTCAATGGCGGTAGCCTTTTTCTTTTTTCTCTTTGGCATCTTTTCCTCACCTCCTGTATATATTATATCATACTGCAAGCAGTATGTCAAGAGGTTTAGGGAAAATATTTTAGTTTTTTTTGTTCAGTTGACTGAACAAAACTTTCGGGTATTTTATAGTCGTTCGGTGTAAGGTGGTGAAGGGTTTTGCCCGTTTTCCAACACCTTTTATATATATTTATTTTTTTCATTTTCCGTATGAAAGGTTAGAAAAACCCGAAAACCCGCAACAACCCGAAACACCCTCGTATAAATGTGCAGACGTCTGCACAAATTTTTCAGATGACTGGGCTATTTGTCTACCCAATTTGTTGAATCGATTCAACATTTACTCCGATTTGTCTCCCCGAGGCGACAAATTCCGTACAGTTTTTTTGTGTCCCCGGGGACACAAAATCAACCAACGCAATTTTACTTTCGTTTTTTCAATCCACACCCTCATACAAAGGGCGACCATCGCTAAGGTCGTGAAATGCTACCTTAGCGGTAATTTATTGTTTTGCTTTTCTTGGCCTATAAACATAGCCATTTATAGTTTTCCCCGTCAACTTCTGCTGACGGGGAAAACTATTTATGATGAATACCCATACAATTCAGCTAAAGAATAACCACAAAAATAGCAGTAAATATTATTATCTACTTTCTGGAAATTTTCCTGTGTAATATAGTAGGAATCGCTGCAATCGTTGCCAATAGTAGCCGCCATTGGTTCGCTTATGTCAAAGCAACTACAATAATCGCTGATTTTTTCTAAATGAAATGCTTTGCGTATAGGAACTGGGCATAAAAGGTTTCTTCCAAAGCAGTTTGCTTCAGATTGTGATATGTCGTCATCACTAGTGTGATGAAGAACGATGTGTCCCAATTCGTGTGCTAGTGTAAATCTGATTGTAGTGTAGCCTTTCAATTCGTTAAAAAAGACTAGCCATTTTTTTGTACGTTTGTTGTAAATTGAAAAACCGTAATCACTTGGTGCTATTTGTAAAAATTCCGATACGGTTAAAGATAATTTGTCTGCGCACTCTGAAAAAGTGTGGATTTTTACATACGGCATTTTTGAGAAGATAGACAAAATATCAATTACAGGATATTTGCCAGTATACTCCGATAATAATAAATACGCTTCGTTTGTTGCTCTAAAATAGTCTGGAAAATTAGTCATCGAATTCTTTAAAGTCCTCCTTGAACATGATTCTTGCCATATCAAGGAGCTTTTTTCTGTTTTCTGGCGACATTTTTCTTGCGCCTCTGTTTAGAATAGCTAATTCCTCTGGCAAGCTGTCTGATTCGTCATTTCCTCGTAACAAGTAATCAACTGTTACACCAAAAAATTCAGCAAGTTTTAAGAGGGTTTCATAATCTGGCTGTCTTTTACCATTTTCATATAAGGACATCGTACTTTCTGCTACTCCTACAATTGAGCCTAGCTCTTTTAGTGATATGCCTTTTCTTTTTCTCAATTCTTTCAGCTTCTCCATAATTCCCCCTCCTTTCAAGCAAAGTATAACATTTGCAATTTGCAAAGTCAATAGATAAATTAAAAACTTTGCAAAACGTCAAGAAATTTCGATAAAGTACTTGACAAATCGCAAAGTCGCGGTTATAATATAGTTACAATCGATTGCAAATTGCAAAGTAAGGAGATGAAATAATGCGAAAGTATCTTATAGCTTTGCGTAATGAAAAGAATTTTACGCAAAAGCAAATGGCTCAAAAACTTGACATATCCGAAAGTTATTATAATCAGATCGAAAAAGGCGAGCGTCAAAAAAAGATGGATATAACTTTACTCAACAGGTTGTCCGCAGTCTTAGAAACACCAATAACAGTGCTTATCGAGCATGAAAATAAATTATAAGGAGGAACTTATATGAATAATTTACAGCTAACTAATTATGACGGCGAATTCTACGCAGACAGCAGAGAAGTTGCGAAGAAGATTGAAAGACCACATAATGAACTTCTTAAATCAATCCGCACATATATCGGATATTTAGGAGAGGGGAAAATTCCCCAGTCCGAATATTTCGTAGAAGCGACCTACCGCAATGAACAGAACAAAGAACTCCCCTGCTACCTCATCACTAAGAAAGGTTGCGACATGATAGCGAACAAGCTCACAGGAAAGAAAGGTGTGCTGTTTACTGCGGCGTATGTTTCAGCTTTTGAACAGATGAAAAAGCAGATAGAGGAGCATCGTGTTGTTCAGTTTTATTCCACAAAGGCTACATCTGCGGGAGAAGTAGCGAGCCTTATTAAGGCGCTTCGTTCAGTGATGAAAGACCAAAAAAGCAATCCCACTAAAATTGCTGAAATGGCAGAAGGCGTCTGCCATCAGTTCGGTGTAATAATTCCAAAGAACTTTGTCGAATCTGCACCGTGGGAGCAGATTCAGCTTACAGAAGTATGAAGGAGGAAAAAACAAATGCGAGTAAGCAGAAAACTTACAGAAGAGCAGGAAGCAGAGCGTCAGTTCATTAAAAATTTACTCACTGGTGCGTCGGAGCTTGGAGCGGAAATCAGAATACGCAAGCTCAACCGAGGAGAAATCAGATATATGGCGGACTTTCCAAACGGCGGTATGCTTAATATCCATGTGGATTTCTGGACGGACAAGTTTACGGATATGCTCAACGAGGTGTTACTCGGTGAGGACGAAACATGAGCTCCTAAAAGAAACTATAGCAACAACCGGAGGAGGTGAGGACATGAATCTGAGGCATATAAAAGAAAAAATCGAGGACAAAATGCTTGACCCCGATTTTACAAGTAAAGTATCATTGGCAGTTTCTATCGTGTCTCTTGTCGCTGCCGTACTTGTTCTGTATGTAAAATTAAAATACAGAACCGTATAAAGAAACCAAAGATATGAGCAACGATAAAATTGAAATGAAAATAGCTGCCCAAGAGCGAAAATTTGAAGTCTTGAAATCTGCATAGTCTTCACAAGCAATTGTGCCGCTGTTGGTAATAACAAGCTCAGCTGAACACTGGCGACTACTGTCACGCATAATTTTGATTTGCTTATGCTGTAGAAAACCTTTTTCCAAAAGAATGTCGGATATGTCATTTTTAATGGCAAAACCGTCGCTTTTGTAAAATTGTTTCAAGAGCTTATATTCATCACGGGAGATGTACAATGATTATCGCACCTTTCTATTTTTGTTTTCATTGTATCACAAGCGGAAAGGTTTTGCAACAATCTGAGGAGGTGAAAACATGGAAGCCAACATTGAAAGAGAATGGGAAGAAAAGTACAAGCCTGCTATTCTCCGGCATAAGAAAGTGCCAAAGGAGATAGTAGCCGATTTACTTGACGTATCAACACAGACGGTTGATGATATGCTTCGCTCGGGTGATTATCATTTTGGCATTGCACGGCATTGTGCAGGCGGTAAATACAAGTATGAGATTCATCCATTGCGATTTATAGCGTGGTACGAAGGAAGGTTACTTTAATAAGGAGGTAAAAATGAAAATATCTAAGATTATCGCCTACATAATCGCCCAGCTCCTGAGAGCGTGGGTAACAGCAATGGCGGCGATTGCAATCTACTGCCCGATGTCAGCGTTAGCATACGCCGAGCGTGGATACCTTGCTGTCGGCGGCGAAATGCTCCCCGTAGCGATGGTAACTGTTGCGGTGTGGTACGGGGTGGGGTGGCTGATGCGGGAGTGGTACAAGGGCACACTGGCGATGTTACAGCTTAGGAGGGAGCATAAAGAAGATGAACGATCTGGAAGAAGTCGTAGCCGAAGCAAGAAAACACGGAATGTCGTACGGTAAGTACGTTATGCTAAAGCAGGAGGGACAAATGACACAGGAATTGAAAGAATCAATCATAACAGACTACGAAAGCGGTCTGAGTGCTAATGAGATAGCGGAGAAGTACAAGATCAACCCGATAACAACCAAAAACAACATATCGAACTGGAGGGAAAAAGGCTTGATCAAGTCTGTTCCGGTAGCAGAACCGAAGAAGCCGGTAGAAAACAACGAGCCTATCCCTGCACCTGTTGACAACATTGATATGTCGGCAATAGCAAGGCTTGAAAAGTTACAGCGCCTTGTCAGAGTATTTGGCGATGCAAAGATTGACGGTGTTTTTGCAGACAATGTCGAGAACACATGTGATGTAAGGCTTACGTTAAGCGGCAAGCGATACATAGTGCAGATGAAAGAGGTGCGATATGAAGTATAAGGTAACAGCTACGTTTGATGCAATAAACGAGGCAATGGCGCTTGTCGGTGTTGTCGATGAGGTCGAGATGATTGACGAGGAGGACGAAGACGATGTATAAATGCGAACGTTGCGACTGGACAGGCTCAGCATCAGAGCTTGGACAATACACTGAGTATCGAGGAGAATGTCATGGCGCACCTGCGTGGGAAACATTACCGTGTTGTCCGGAGTGCGGATATGATGTTGAGAACATCGAAGAAGAGTAAAAAAAAGAGCTCCCCGAAGGGAGCAAAGCAAATTTTACACAAGACCAGTATAACACTGGCAGGAGAAAAAGTCAATATGAGTATCAAAGAAAAACTTACAGCTGAGCTGACAGACGCAAAGCTCGGCAAATACGAAAACGTTGTTAAGCCCTATGTGCTTGACGAGATCTGCATTTTTGCAAAGCAGAACAGCGAATTTGCACAGGCTATAGAGCAGTCGGACAAGTCTTTTGCCGACTGCCTAAAGGCAAGCGTTGCAGGAGCTAAGGAACACATATCCGATCTCGATTGTTACAAGCGTGCAGTAGCATTTTACTTTCCCGGTGCGGATATAAAATGCACTATGACGCTTGATCTCGGTGATAACGGATTCAGCAACAGCAAAACATCCACAGAAGCAGACAGTGGCAAGTTACAGCTTGACCTTGACAGCCTGCTCGACTTCTGAGGTGCGGTAATATGAAAAAAGAACGTAAGGAACTTCTTATGCACAGCTTTCCGGCCGCTACAGCAGATCAGATGAGCAAAATGGAAGGCAAGGGAGCGGCAAACTACATAATATTTCTGACACGTGGTGCGGAATTGTTCGCAAGAGGGTATCACAGATATTCTAACGGTTATATCGTCGAGCGACAGCGCTATGTGTTTGCAAAAGACGGAGCAGTAAGATACGGTAGCGAAGACGGTAAGCGGTGGGACATTCGCTCAGAGTTTCGTGAGCCGGTCTTCTGCTCAGCTTCATACGGGTATAGCTTCAACAACTCGTATAAAATCATCAACGAAAAGGCGATAAGCCGGTCGGATATGCGATACAGTCAGTACGATAAGTATGCGGGAGATCTGCTGATGTGCTATCTGGACCTGTACTGTAAGCATCCGAATCTCGAATATTTGCTGAAGCAAGGTTATGACCTGATTCAAAAAAATTATACAGGCTTTTGGGGCAATACGGCAAAACTTACATTGCCAAGTTATATTAACTGGAAAAGTAATAATCTTCTTGAAATGCTCGGCCTTACAAAATCCGAGTTCAAAGCTCTCAAAGGGCAGGAACACTTATACGGCGCTTACAGGATAAATAAGGAGCATTTTCCAAAAGTGACACCGGAAGACCTGATACTTATATCTAAAGTCTTTGACTATGAATACGGAACGCTGAAACGCTTTTTAGACGCAACCGGCGCAACACCGCAAAGAATGTCAAGATACCTTGCCGATAACCAAATAAACACAAGAGATTACAGCGATTACCTTGACCAGTGCAAACAGCTCAGATACAACACTAAAGATACTGCGATATGCTTTCCGCATAATTTCGAGGCAATGCACGAAAGACTGTCGGCAACTATCGAGTATCAGCACGATAAAGCGGTAAGAGCAGAGTTTACAAAGCATATTGAGGAACGCAAACAGCTTGAGTTTTCTGACGGAAATCTGATGATAGTACAACCGAAGCAGCTGTCGGATATAGCTTACGAAGGTAAAGCTTTAAGCCATTGCGTCGGCGGATATGCCAAAAGGCACGCAAAAGGCGCTCTGAGTATAATGTTCATCCGTAAAAAATCCGAGCCGGACAAGCCGTACTATACAATGGAAGTCTCAGCGGACGGAAAAATCGTACAGGTCAGAGGAAAACGAAACATAGCACCGGGCGAGGACGTAGATACGCTGATCAAAGATTACATGGCGTATCTTGAAAAGATTTTCAGCGATAAAAGGAGGAAAACAACATGATAATTCCCGGACTTCGCACACCGCCTGCGGATACAGAAAAGGCGGTAACAGACGATTATGTCAAGGCAGTAAACCTTAACTATCACATTAAAGCGGCGGCACAGGTAGCACAGCAGAGCCTGTATGAGATGTGCATAGGCTTTAAAGAGATGAGGGACAGCAAGCTCTATAAGGAACTGGGGTATAACACATTCGAGGATTACTGCGAAAAGGAAACAGGAATCAAACGCAGACAGGTTTATCGTTATATAGAAGTAATAGAGAAATTGCCGTCTGATTTTGTGTCCCCGGGGACACAAATCGGAGTGAAAAAGCTCTATCTTTTATCTTCTCTTTCTGAAGAAGAACGTACAGAAATAACCGAAAAAACCGACCTTGAGAACACCTCCGTCCGTGAGCTTGAACAGCAGATACGGCAGATAAGAGCGGAAAAGGACAAGGCGGTAGCCGATAAGTCGGCCGCAGAAGCTGAAGCATCCGCCGCCGCTCAGCAGGCGAAATCACTTGAAAAAGCCAAGAACGCATTGTCACAGCAGATAGCAGCACTCGAAGCAGAAATAAAAGAACTTGAAAACCGTCCCATAGAGGTTACGGCTGAGCCGGCTAAGGACGGCGTTATGGACAAGACAGCGTTTGATAATATCTGCAAGACTTATGAACAGCAGCTTGACAAGGTGCAGGAGGACGCATTACAGGACACTATCCGCTTAAACCGTGAGCATACGGAGCAGATGAACAGCCTTAAAGCCGAGAACGAAAAGAAACTTGAAGAACTCCGCAGTCAGCTTGAAGCCGCTAAGCGTGAGCAGTCAGAACTTACGGTGAGCGTACCCGACAGCAAGGAAACATTTAAAGCGTACCTTGCAACAGCTATTGATGCGGCGAAGCGGTTATGCGAGTTCATCGGCAATAATTCCGCAGACAGTAATCACGATCTGTTTGTCAGCAAAGCAAAGCAGTTTTTCGAAAAAATGACGGAGGAAATCGTATGAGCAGTACATTATATGATATAACCGGCAGATTCGCCGAGCTTTTCGATGCGTTTGACGCTATAAATGACTATGAACCGGACACCAATGCTGACGGTGAGTATATAGACGATGACGGCGAGGTCATTGCTGACCTTGAAGCATACAAGGCCGATATGCTGACGATGTGGTTTGACACTCTCGAAGGCATCGAGGGTGAGTTCGGCGAAAAGGCCGAAAACGTCGCCTGCTTCATAAAATCCCTTGAGCGTGAGGCGGACAGCCACGAGCTTGAAGCTAAGGAACAGACGGCAAGAGCAAAGACAAAGCGCAAAAAGGCGGAGTTTCTGAAAAAGCGTCTGTTACAGGATATGCAGGCAATGAGGCTGAAAAAGGTCGATATGCCGAGAGCAAAAATAACGTTCTCAGAGGGACGTGACAGTGTGGTTATTGACGATGAGCGGCAGTTTATTGACTATGCCGAAACATTCAACAAATCGCTGATAAAGTACAGCAAACCGACCATATGCAAGTCAGAAGTCAAGAAGCTGCTCGACAGCGGAGAAAAGCTCCCTGCCGTACATCTTGAGAAAAAGCCGTATATAACGATAAAGTGAGGTAGCTATGAGCAATATATTTACACCCGTAACAAGAAAGAAATCAAAGGCGAGAATTGCGGTCATGGGACCGTCGGGAAGCGGTAAAACGCTTTCGTCGCTCTATCTCGCAAAGGGCATAACGGGCAACTGGGACAAGGTTGCCCTTATAGATACAGAACACGAGCGTGGCAGATTCTATGCCGATCGTCACGATCTCGGCACGGGAGAATTTCTCTATGCCCCGCTTACACCGCCGTATTCGCCCGAAAAGTACATAGAGTACGTCAGACAGGCGGCTGAGGCGGTCGGGGAGGACGGCGTAATAATAGTGGACAGCTTTTCACACGCATGGGATAACGAGGGCGGAGTGCTTGACATCAAATCACAGATAGCACAGCGTCAGGGAAAGAACGATTATACCGCATGGGACGAGGCAGGAAAGATACAAAACAATCTTGTCAATACCATACTGTCGGTCAACTGCCACACAATCATTACACTGCGTACCAAGATGGGCTATGCTATGGAAATCAACGACAGGGGCAAGACCGTTCCCGTCAAAATAGGACTTGCGCCGGTGCAGCGTGATAACACCGAGTATGAATTTGACATAGCATTTCAGATAAACCGTGAGCATATCGCAAGTCTTTCAAAAGACACAACATTCCTCGATAAGTGGTCGGGTGTTATCACCGAAGATTTAGGCGCTCAGCTCGGTGCATGGCTCAGCGAGGGCGCAGAGCCCGACAGATGTGAAGAATGCGGTGCTGTCATTATGCCGACACCTAAGCATACGGTAGCGGAAATGGTTGAAAGCTCGGTTGCAAAATTCGGCAGAAAGCTGTGCATAGCGTGTGCAAAGAAGGAGGTCGAAAAGCAGAATGCCGCTAAGACCGTATCAGAGTGAGCTTGTCGAGCAGACAAGGCAGGCGTGGCGTGAGGGTTATTACGCTCCCTGCATTGTTCTCGGGTGCGGCGGCGGTAAGTCGGTGATAGTAGCGGAGATAGCACGGCGGACTACATTCAACGGGAAAAAGGTAATGTTTCTTGTACACAGGCAGGAGCTTGTTCAGCAGATAATAAGGACGTTCATACGCTGGGGCGTTGATATGAACTACTGTGACGTGATGATGGTGCAGACCGCAGCACGGCGGATAAAAAAACTGTCAAAGCCTGCGCTTATCATTACAGACGAAAATCACCACAGCCTTGCGCTGTCGTACAAGAAAATCTATGACGCTTTCCCCGATGTGCTTCGTGTGGGGGTAACAGCAACGCCTGTCCGCCTGAACGGTGACGGTCTGGGTGATGTCAACGACAAGCTGATAATCGGGCCGTCTACCAAATGGCTTATTGATCACAACTGTCTTGCACCGTATGACTACTATGCACCGTCCGTAGCCGACTTATCGGGGCTTCATATCAAAATGGGCGAGTTTGTTACGGCAGACGTTGAAAAGGCAATGATCAAAAAGGCTGTATTTGGTGATGTTATCGGATACTACAGACAGCTTGCAGACGGTAAGAAAGCCGTCTGCTACTGCTCAAGCGTTAAGCACTCGCTCGCTACCGCCGAAGCGTTCCGAGAAGCAGGCATAAACGCCGTACACATTGACGGTACAACTCCCGATGCAGAGCGTAATCGTATTATTTCGGATTTCAGAGCAGGACGGATAACGATACTTTGCAATGTCGATTTAATATCGGAGGGCTTTGACGTTCCCGACTGCGAATGTGCGATATTGCTCCGTCCCACTCAATCTCTTACGCTGTACATTCAGCAGTCAATGAGATGTATGCGCTATCGACCGGGCAAGCGTGCGATAATTCTTGATCATGTCGGCAATTACGCACGCTTCGGAATGCCCGATGATGACCGCCTGTGGTCGCTTGAAAAGCGCAAGCGCAACATAAAGAAAGAAGCTGCGGAGAATGCCGAAAAGGTGAAACAGTGTCCCGAATGTTACTATACATTCGGAGCGCCGCCACCCGGTCAGCCCTGTATCTGCCCTCACTGCGGATATGTTTTCCCGGTAAAGAGCCGTGAGATAGAAACAAGCGAAAGCACCGAGCTTATTCATATCGAGGGCTTCAGGCTGGATTTCAGCAGTCCCGATGATTGTTCGTCCTATTCCGATCTGCTTGCATACGCAAAGAAGAAAGGGTATCAGAGGGGCTGGGCGTTTTACGAAGCAAGAAAGAGAGGTTTTATCTATTGACAGAAGAACACAGTATCCAGAATGCTGTCAGACGTGCGCTGTCCGAGAACGGCTGTGTGATATTCCGCATTAACGTCGGCAAGGGCAGAACATTTGACGGCAGATATTTCGACACGGGCGTACCGGTCGGATTTTCAGACCTGTTCGGCGTAAGGCAGTCGGACGGAAAGGCAATATTCATAGAGGTAAAGACAAAAACGGGACGTATTCGCCCCGAACAGAAGAATTTTATTGAAAAAATGCGTCGTTCGGGTGCTGTTGCAGGTATATGCAGAAGCACAGAAGACGCAATAAGACTTATAACGGAGGATAAATAATATGGCATTTTCACAGAACAATTCAGCGGCTACGAGTGCGCTTAAGCCCGAAGGCAGATATGAAACGATAATCACAAGCGTAGACGAGAAAACATATAAGAGCGGCAGTACATCGCTGAGCTTCAGACTGACGATAAGGAATGATATTCCGGAGCAGAAATACGGCAACGCCTGCCTGTTTTATCAGATATGGAAGGCTAAAGAACCTACAAAGGAAGACCTTGCGGTAAACGGTTATACGTTCGGCAGACTTATGGCAGTAGGCAAGGCCGCAAAGCTCACTGACGGCAAGGAATACAAGGATCTTGCGGAATACTGCGACGATCTTGTCGGCAAGTGTGTGATAGCTGTAGTAAAGCACGAAACGGACGATAAGGGCACCACAAGAGAAAAGGTAAGCTATCTTGAACCGACACAGCACCCCGACTGCAAGCATAAGTTCAAGACCGCCGTGACCGCCGATACCGTATCAGCGCCGAAAAACGAGAGCTTTGCGGCAACCACAACAACGGAAGCAGTTACGGAAGATGACGGTGACTATCCGTTCTGATGGGGGAAATAATGTACGAATATATTCCCGATGAGCTTAAAAAGCTCTCAAACTGGGTGTGCTGGCAGGCTGTACCCGATGAGGCAGGCGGTAAGATAAAAAAACTTCCGATCAATCCTCATACGGGCGAACTTGCCCGCTCCAACGATCCGTCCACATGGTCGGATTTCAATACGGCTGTAGCGGCTTCGGCAGGTTTTGCAGGTGTCGGATTCATGTTCGGAAACTGCGAGTATTTCGGTGTGGATATTGACGGAGTGGGTGACGAGATAGCCGCATTCAAAACCGGCGAAAACAACATTATCACCGAATTTATAACAACACTCCAGTCATATACCGAGCTGTCGCAGTCCGGCAAAGGCATTCACATAATCTGCAAAGGAAACCTGCCGAAGCAGGGTCGCAGACGAGGCAATGTCGAAATGTACGAAACAGGCAGATTTTTCGTTATGACGGGCAATCCGTGCGCCGAATATATGGATATAAACGAATGCACAGAGGCTATCAAGGCGTTGCACGAAAAGTACATAGGCGGAGGGCGTGAGCCTTCCGCTGTACCCCGTGCTTATGTGCCGGCACTTCCGGCAACCGCAAATGATATTATAACTCTCGCCGGAAAAGCAAAGAACGCACCACGCTTCAATGCGCTTATGCAGGGCGATTATTCAGGATATGTGTCACAGTCTGAGGCTGATATGGCGCTTTGTAATATGCTTGCGTTCTGGTGCAGGTGTGATGCGGATATGATGGACTGTATATACAGACAGTCGGGGCTTATGCGTGAGAAATGGGACAGACGGCAGTCGGGCAGTACCTACGGTGCAATAACGATACAAAAAGCCATAGCCGACTGTGAGAAGGTATACGAACCGGCACAGAAATCACCGCAGTTTACGGCAAGGTTCACAGGTGAAAGCTCTGTTGTACACGCAAAGCTCGATACAGCACAGGACGAGCCTGTAAAGCTGTACACGTTTGACGATACAGGGAACGCAGAACGGCTTATAGACTTATTCGGCAAGGAGATCCGCTACAGTTATACAGACAAGCGCTGGCTGTATTATGACGGTAGGAAGTGGTGCTACGACAACAGCGGAACAATAGAGCGCATAGCCGATAAGGCTGTACTTGCGATGAAGGCAGAGGCTAAGGCATACGAGCAGATGGACGTTGAGGACGGCGGAGATATGGCAAAGAACTTTGAAAAACACCTGAAATCAAGCCGAAGCAACAAATCGAAATCTGCAATGCTGAAGGAAGCACAGCATCACGTTCCGATAGTGCCGGCACAGATGGATAAGTACAAGATGGTGCTTAATACTCCGAGCGGTGTTCTTGACCTGAAAAGCGGTACGCTGAGTGAGCATAAGCCGGAAGCATACTTCACCCGTATCACGTCGGCTGAGTACACAAGCAATGCCGACTGTCCGCAGTGGCTGAAATTTCTTGACGAGATATTCGGCGGCGACAAGGACCTTATACGATATGTTCAGAAGGCGGTCGGCTATTCGCTGACAGGCTCAACGGCGGAGCAATGCGTATTCTTCCTGTTTGGCACGGGCAGAAACGGAAAATCAACGTTTCTTGATATTATCCGTGCAATTATGGGCGACTACGCAAGCAATATCCAGCCGGAAACAATAATGGTACGCAGTAATCAGAGCAGTGCCATAAACAGCGATATAGCACGTCTTAAAGGCGCAAGGTTTGTTACGTCTGTAGAACCTAACGAGGGCGTGCGTATCAACGAGGGTCTGCTGAAGCAGCTTACAGGCGATGATATAGTTACTGCCCGCAAGCTGTACGGCGATGAGTTCGAGTTCAAGCCCGAATTTAAATTATGGATGGCGACAAACCACAAGCCGATAATCAGAGGCACAGACACAGGTATCTGGCGCAGAGTGCATATGATACCGTTCACTGTACAGATACCCGAAGAAAAGAAAGACCCACGTCTTAAATATAAGCTGTGCCGTGAGCTGCCCGCTATCTTCCGCTGGGCAGTAGAGGGGTGCGTACTGTATCAGGCTGAGGGACTGCATATGCCGAAGGCGGTAGTCGCTATGGTCAAGGAGTACCGCAGAGAGATGGATGTTATCTCCGCTTTTGTCGAAGACAGGTGCACAGAGGGCAAGGACTGCTATGCGCAGGCTAACGTGCTTTATGCGGCGTATGCGCAGTGGTGCGATGACAATAACGAGTATAAGATGTCAAATACGAAGTTTGGTGTTGAATTGTCGAAAAAGTATCCTAAGGTGCGAGCAAAAAACGGTAATTGTTACATCGGAATAGCTATAAGCTGAAAGGAGGGTGAAGGGTGGTGTAGGGCTTAAGGGTTTTTCTAACCTTTCATACGGAAAATGAAAAAAATAAATATATATAAAAGGTGTTGGAAAACGGGCAAAACCCTTCACCACCTTACACCGAATGATTATGAAGAAGATAAATTTCAATGATCCGGCAACATTTGAAAAGCTGGAGCATATGGCATACGAAAACACGCTTGATTATACCGACTTTCCGCCTGCCGAGTATAAATACTTCGATAAGCTGTCACAGCTCGGCAGTATCTACCGCAGTGGTCAGCTTCCGAAGGGACTTTGCAAAGAGCGTAAGGACGCATATCTTTGTGATTATCGCAAGGACGCAGACAAAACACGGAAAAATCACGAGGCAGAGGTCGGATACCAGGAGAATATACGAAGGTCGGACGAGCTGAGATGTGAGATCAACAGCACAAGAAATCACGATGTCAAGCTGATGCTTGCACTGAGGTGTATCGAGCTGATGACCGGCGAGGAAGGATTTGAAAGGAGAAATTTAAATGAGTAGTTTTTACGAGTGCGAAATGAGACCCGGTTGCGTTGCCAGCCACAATAGGTATGGCAGTGTTACGCTTGTCACAGCTCTTGTGACGGAAGATTATCCTCAGCTGTGGGCTGTAGAGGCAAGAGATGGTGAGTTAAAAATTGTGCGTGAGGATGATTTGTACGATTTCGGATACTATGGGGAGTGATAGAATGACAAAGCAGAAACTTAAAGATTACCGTTACACCTGCAAGTGTATCAAGCAGCTTGAATCAGAGTTGAACGATGCGGCAGTAACCGACAGCACGCAGGGTTCGCAGAGCGAGTACCCCTATGTCAAACATAGCGTCACGATTTCCGGCGTTCCGGATAACGATACACACCTTGCCAAGAAAAGAAGACTGTCCGAACTTAAAGCACAGAAAGCAGAAGTAGAACGCTTCATCGGCAATATTGCGGACAATCAGACAAGGGATATGTTCTACTACAGGTACATACAAGGCTATACAATGGTGAGAACTGCGGTAGAAATCGGCGGAGATAACACACCCGACAGTGTGAGAATGCGAATAAATCGGTATTTGCGTTAATGTTGTTCGTTTTGTTCGTTTTAAGGGTGCTATAATTTAAAATGACAAAATATAAATAAATTGTTAACCTATAACCGCTCCCTAACCGGAGCGGCTATTTTTTATACCCAAAAGAAAGGACGGTGTACCGCCAATGACCGAAAGACAGAAGAAATTCGCCGAATACTACGCTCAGTGCGGTAATGCCGCCCAGAGTGCGATACAGGCAGGATACAGCAAAAAGTATGCAAATACTAATGCTTCAAAATTACTACAAAATACTACAATTACGGAATACATAAAACAGCTCACCGAAGACGCCCAGACTGCCCGAATAATGACGGCAAGAGAACGGCAGGCTTTGTTATCCGATATAGCTAATGATAAGCAGAACGAGCTGTCGGACAGGATACGGGCAATCGACACGCTGAATAAGATGACGGGGGAGTATGTGACAAAAGTTCAAGGAAATATAAATGCCGATGTCAATAACCCGTTTTCAAAATTATCAACAGAAGAGCTGAAGAAGTTGATAACTGATGATTAGTAAAGACCTTGCAAAACTTGGTGCTAAAATAGAACTTGCTAAGCGTGAGTTCTTTTTTTATTGCCAATTAAAAGCACCGGATTTCTATAAGTCTGATAGATCATTTTTAGTAGAACTCTGTAATGGCTTTCAGGAGTTTATGAACTCAGATGAACCGGTTATGATAGTAAATTTGCCACCTCGTCACGGAAAGTCGAGAACAGCAGGTTGCTTTGTTGAGTGGGTTCTCGGCAGGGATAAAAACCAGAAGATTATGACGGGCTCGTACAATGAAACACTGTCAACTATGTTTTCAAAGAATGTCAGAAACTGCATATCCGCCGAAAAAGCAGATGTGAATATTCCGGTGTATTCTGATGTTTTCCCGGATACTAAGATCAAACGAGGAGACGGCGCAATGAACCTGTGGAGTTTAGAGGGCGGATATAATAATTATCTTGCTACTTCTCCGACAGGTACAGCGACCGGTTTCGGCTGTTCGCTTATGATCATTGACGATCTAATCAAAAATGCAGAAGAAGCTAACAATGAGAGCATAAAAGAGAAGCACTGGGAGTGGTTTACAAACACGATGCTGTCTCGTTTGGAAGAGAACGGTAAAATAATAATCATTATGACACGCTGGGCTTCCGACGATCTCGCAGGCAGAGCCATTGCGCATTATACTCAACAAGGTGTAAACGTAAGGCACATTACAATGAAAGCACTTATTGATAAAGAAAAGCACACTATGCTCTGCCCTGAAATATTATCCTATGTTTCGTATCTGGCGAAGACAAAAGCGATGGGAGTTGATATTGCAAGTGCTAACTATCAGCAAGAGCCGATTGATTTAAAAGGCAGACTGTATGATTCGTTCAAGACCTATACAGAGTTGCCGAAAGACAGCAATGGGAACAGTTTGTTTGAAGGTATTTACAGTTATACAGATACTGCGGACGAAGGAGATGACTTCTTGTGTAGCATTATCTGGGGCGTGTATATGCGTGAAGCGTATGTACTTGATGTTTATTTTTCTAAAGCAAATATGGAGATCACAGAGAAGGAAACAGCAAGGCGACATAAAGAATTTGCTGTAAATAATGCTCTTATAGAATCAAATAACGGCGGTTCGGGATTTGCACGGAACGTCAGACGCATATCAGCCGATGAGCTTGGTAATTATACAACTATTTTTCAGTGGTTTCATCAGTCGAAAAACAAGAAGGCACGTATAATTTCAAACTCTTCATGGGTACAAAATCATATTATTTTCCCGGTAAATTGGAGAGATAAGTTTCCCGAGTATTATGCGGCTATGATTAAATATCAGCGTGAAGGCAAAAACGCACACGACGATGCGCCTGACGCAACAACCGGTGTTGCCGAAACTATGTATAAATTAGGAGGATGACGTGAAGATAGGAGAAAGGTTTAAAAGCATGATACAGAATTGGCTTAATATAGTTCCTGCCGCAAATCAATCTGTTGTGCTGCAGGAGCTTTTGCCGAGAGAGATTGAAGTGCTTCGTTCTCAGCTCTGGTACAGAGGTGACGCAACGGAACTTAGACAGTTTTTCCACCAGATAGGTGACGGAAGCGGTAGTTTTTGGGCGAGTGTTCCAAACAAGAATAATATACGAAAAATACACAGCGGCTTGCCTGCGATAATTGCCGATACTTTGGCGTATATCGTGTATTCGGATATGGATAAAATCAAAGTAACCGGTGAAAAAGAAAACTCGATCTTTGAGAGCGTATCAAAAGCCGTTGATTTTAACGAACTTGTTGGAAAAGCTGTAGTAGACACTTTAGTAAGCGGCGATGGGGCATTTAAGATTTCAGTCGATATGACCGAAAATTCTGTTTCTGACGTTCCTATAGTTGAATTCTGGAGTGCAGATAAGGTTGAATATCGCTATATAAGAGGCGTACTTAAAGAGGTTGTTTTCCGTTCTGAGCATAAGGAAGGCGATAGATTGTACCATCTTGAGGAATGTTATGGAAAAGGGTACATTGAAAGCAGACTTTATGATAACAGCGGTCATGAGGTACGCCTTGACAGCGTTCCTTGCCTTTCAGGCATTGAAACAAGAACGATATTCGATGGCGATTACATAATGGCTGTACCGCTGAAATTTTACGCATCAAAAAAATATCCGAACAGGGGTAAGAGCATATTCGACGGCGGTAAATCCGACTGCTTCGACGCTCTGGACGAGGTTATTTCGCAGTGGTGGGACGCCATAAGAGCCGGCAGAGTTACAAAGTATATTCCTTCCGATAAAATTCCTCGAAGTCCTGAAAACGGGGCCTTACAACGAGTAAACAGTTTCGGCAATGAGTTTATAGAGATAGCTTCATCTCTTGGTGATGAGCGCTCTTCTCAGATACAGGTCGTACAGCCCGACATCAAGTATGACGCATTTGTATCATCGTATACAAACTGCCTGCTGATGTGCCTGCAAGGACTTGTATCGCCTGCAACACTCGGTATTGATGTCGGCAAGATGTCAAGTGCGGACGCTCAGCGAGAGAAGAAGGACGTTACGGGCAACACCCGGAACACAATAACGACAGCGCTTGAAAAGGCTCTGCCTGAGCTTGTGTCGGCTGTATTAAAAACATACGACAATATGCAGGGCAAAGCCCCCGAAGAATATGAGGTAAGCGTTGATTTCGGTGAGTACGGCGCACCCGACTTTGACAGCCGTGTTGAAACGGTCGGCAAGGCAAGTACCTACGGCATTATGTCGGTCGAAACGCAGGTCGAGGAGCTGTGGGGATCATCAAAAGAAGACGAATGGAAAGCCGGTGAAGTCAAGCGTATAATGCAGGAAAAGGGGCTTGCTGACGGCACAACACCTGCGGTAGGTGATGAGCTTGCTTAGTTTCAGAGATATTGCAAGGATATTCGAGGAGATAGAGTTAAGGCTCATTGCTTCGCTGAAACGCAATCTTTCACGGCACAAAGCTGAAGAAGAAAAAGAAGGCTTTGAATGGTCTGCGTGGCAGGCTGAAAAGCTCAATAACATTGACAATTTCCGCAAGGATAACGTTCAGATAGCGGACGAATATGTAGATGTTATTGACGATGGAACCCGACAGCTTATGACGGATCAGTTTCACGAGGGGGAGCATACAGCGGAGCAGTCGGTCATTGATGTTTCGGAAAGCGGCGTCAATGTTCCCGATGTTCCGGCACAGCCTCAGCCGCCCGAAGCGCCGACAGCTATACCCGATGATCATTTCTTCGGTGTTAACAAGCCGAAGATGGATAAGCTGATGGAAGACGTGACAACGCTTGAAAAAACCGCCCTTACCGCCGCTGTGCGTAATATGGACGATGTTTACCGCACAACGCTGAACAAGGTACAGCTTATGATGGGCACAGGCTCAATTACGCTTAATGAAGCAATCGACCTTGCAACAAGGGACTTCCTCGACAAAGGCATAAACTGCATTGTATACGCAGACGGCAGGCGAGTTAATATTGCCGATTATGTGCGTATGGCACTGCGCACAACGTCCACAAGGGCAACATTGCAGGGTGCGGCTAAACGCTTTGCGGAGCTGGGCTATGATACCGTGCTTATAT
>ENA-OYXV01000692-OYXV01000692.1-human-gut-metagenome-genome-assembly--contig:-NODE-692-length-20516-cov-7.165828_pt1 | contig 20516 bp, 17 predicted proteins | sample MGYA00244846_ERZ653424 | MGnify/ENA primary metagenome ERZ653424 (study PRJEB26926, sample SAMN06165108) | human gut metagenome | biome: ENVO:00009003; feature: ENVO:2100002; material: ENVO:00002003...
TACCACTCCCCTCCCTACTGGGGAGGGGCCGGGGGTAGGGCTTTAGGGGTTTGGTTTTGTGCTTTTGACGAACTTCTTCATTTCCTCCACCGGATTCTCTGCATCCAGCACCGCTCCGCTTACAGCAATTCCCGTCACTCCCGTCTGCATGATAGCTGGAATGTCTTCCGCCTTGATACCGCCAATCGCCACAATCGGCAGATTGATATTGGCATCGTGCATTTGCTTTACAATGCGCTGATAGCCTTCAAGTCCGAGAATAGGCGAGAGGTTTTTCTTTGTAGTAGTAAATCGGAAGGGACCGCATCCTATGTAGTCGGCACCCTGACGAGCCAGTCGCTGAATGTCGTCGAACGTGTTGGCTGTGCCACCTATTATATAATGTGTATCGAGCACGCGTCGCGCTTCGTCTACAGGCATGTCGTTCTTGCCAAGATGCACGCCGTCGGCACCGGTTTCAACGACCAGGTTCACACGGTCGTCGAGAATGAACTTGGCGCCGTATTCGGTGCACAGCTTGCGTATTTCGTGCGCAATGGGTCGCACATCGTCGTCGGTAGCGTCCTTCATACGTAGTTGAATCCATCGGCAACCGCCTTCCAGAGCCATGCGTGCGCCGTCGGTATAACCGTAGCGTGAGTTGGTGTGAGTTATGAATTGTATCATCAGAATTGTTTATTTAGTGTAGTATGGGTGCGGATTGAAGAAGTGGTTAACGGGTCCGTGTCCCCGTCCTATCTCCACATCCTTGCCAGCCTCAAGAGCCTTGTATAAATAAGTCTTTGCCAGTCTTATGGCGTCAGCCATTGTATGGCCCAAAGCCAGATGGGCAGTAATGGCAGACGACAGGGTGCATCCCGTTCCGTGAGTGTTGCGTGTCTCTACGGTCTGCGCCTCGAATGTCTCCACCCGCTGTCCGTCGGCATACTGAATGTCGGTCTTGGTGTTGCCGTCGAGATGTCCGCCTTTTACCAAAACGGCGCATCCAGCTTCGCGGCATATCTTGTTGGCAGCACGGTCCATGTCGTCAACCGTCTCAATCTTAATGCCTGACAAGATTTCGGCTTCGGGCACGTTAGGCGTCAGGAGCGAAGCCAACGGCATCAGTTCGGTGCGGAACACTTGCAGAGCGTCTTCCTGCATCAGTCGGCATCCGCTTGTCGAAACCATAACGGGGTCGATGATAACTGCCACGCCTTTGTATTTGCCCAATGTCTTGGCAATGGCGTGAATGGTCTCGGCATCGTTCACCATACCAATTTTTACAGTCGTAGGATGTATATCGTCCATTACGGCACTAATCTGTCCGCCCACGATTTCGGGTCGGATTGCTTCAATGCCGTACACTCCCTGGGTGTTCTGCACGGTCACGGCTGTGATGGCTGAGGCTGCATACACTCCCAAAGCCGACATTGTCTTGATGTCGGCCTGTATGCCGGCACCTCCTACGCTGTCGCTTCCGGCTATAGTAAGGGCACATCTGTATTGCATAATTATCGTTTCATATATGGGGGCTGTTGCAAGGGTTTGCCGCAAATGCACTCTGCAATTGTATGCAACTGTTGTCAACTTATTGATTGTACAGGATAGAAATATTTCCTACGGCGGCATTATCCGCTTCAGGTTCTACGGGTATAATCTCAGCAGCACAATCCATGCTGCACCCCTAATTTCTTGTTTGGTTCGTCCGCAAAAATATACAAAAAAGCCGAAACGGCAAAGGAAATGTCATTAAAAACATTTATCAAAAGCAAAAGTTGTCGGTAAAAGTCTTGTGATATAAAAAAGGCATATGAAACGACCTATAACAGCTCGGTTTCATATGCCAAATCAAGATTAGGACAATTCTTAAAGTTTTCTCATTTTTCCATTATCACCTACTACATAATATGTATTACCTTCTATCAGGACGGCACGTCCGCGTCTTTTATTACGGTTTTCTTTGTTGTCTACATTTACGTCAATGACCTTACCGTTGTAAAACGTTGATATATCCTTGAATATAGTATGCCCGATCAGCAGGCGTTTCACTTGGTAACGGTCTAACACCATTTGCAGCGAATCTGTTGATAGGGGCTTGTATTTAGCTTCTTTCCTTACCAGTCCTCTGTACCATATTGGTCCGTCGTTGCTATACAGAAAAGCCGTAAGCGGTGACAAAGCCTTTCTTTCTTTTTTAGTCATGAACAGCGCCTTACTCATTTCCTGATTGACAAATGGAATTTCCAGATTCTTGTCGTAAAAATCCTTGCTTAATCCTGCGTGTACATACAGGCCGTCGCCTATTATCTGCATAGTGTTGCGAGTGCCCAGCCAGCGTCCTAATTCTGTGTTCGAACCTACCAATTGTGGATATTTCATGCCCAGTCGTTTGGCTAAGACTTTGTATTTGTCCTTAGTATATCTTAGGTCATTTGCCATTACCAATGGTTCGTGATTGCCCAGCAAGAGCGAAACGTGGCCTCCGGCTTTAGCCGCTTCTTCTTCAAGTTTGTAGAATAGCCAGAAAATTTGCGGCACGTCTTTTCCTCTGTCGAAAACGTCGCCAATAATGACCAAGTGGTTTCGTTCGAAGTTCCAGCGCAGTTTCTTGTCAATAACGCCATTGCCTTGCAGCAGACTGATTACACAATCAAGTCTGCCGTGAGGGTCGGACATGACAAAGGTTTTCTCAGGTTTGTCATATTTCCATTCCGGTCGTTCTATAGAGTGAAGTCTAACTTTAAAAGAGTTGTTTCCTTTATGGTCGGTCACTCTGAAGCTATAGTTCTTAGACAGTTTGGTATATGTCTTGTCTTCAATTTTCAGTTTTTTGTTTACGCTTATCACTCTTACGCTACCGTCTGGTTGGTAGAGTATGTACGGTCCGTCGACCGAAAGTTCTTCTTTTTTCTGTTCTTCATGCTTGTCAGCAGGTTGGTAAGTTCCGGCTATAACACCGGAACTTACTGAGAAAAGAATTAAAACAGATAATAAAGTTTTATACAAACGAGCTTTCATATTGGTACTGAATTATGTATTATATGTTATTTATGTTTTGTCAATGCAGTTCATATTCTGGGTTTTGCACCATATTTTCGTTGTATTCCATCTCGTGCTTCGGCACGGGCAACACAATCTTATAGTAGTTCCAGTCGAATGAGCGTGCTTCTTCGGGCACTTCGCTTAGGCAGTCAGTGCGCACTACCCGCTTGTTGTTTCTCATCAAGTCGAAGAATCGCTGGCCTTCGCCCCAGAATTCTATACGGCGCTGTTCCAGTACCAAATCCAGCGTGATGTCTTTGTCTGCCACATCGTCAAGACTTTTGCCCGTACGTGCATATATAGGGGCTAAGTATTTGCGTGTGTTGCTTATGTCGCCTCTCTTCACAGCCGCTTCGGCAGCGTTCAGATACAGTTCTGACAGGCGGAACACAGGGATGTTGGCGTCTTCGTAGCTCTTGTCGCCCTGGGCAGGATATTTCAGACAGAACGGTTTGCTTTTGCTTGCAGTCGACACCATCTGTCCACGTACATCGTTAGGCATATTCTTCAGATACTTCTTCCAGAACTTGTTGGTTGCTATCATTTTGTATTTAGTGCACAGATAACCTATTGACGACTTGCCCGGACTGTCGGTCGTTAGATTTACGATTTCGAACAGAAGTTCGCTATTGAACGGTGTCGCCCATATCTTTGCGTATTCATCGTTGGTCCATAGCTTATATCCTGTTGATTCGGCTCCCTTTATAGCTTCTGTAGCAGTTTCCAAGGCTTCCTTGTCTTTGCCCATATACAGATAAACGCGGCTTAACAGGGTCATTGCAGCCCATTTGTTTATTTTGCCTTCTTTCTTTACATTGCGTAGTAAGCTTATGGCTTGTGTAAGGTCATCGACAACGGCTTTGTAACACTGGGCTGTGGTGTTGCGCGATGGTTTTACATTCTTGTCGTTCACCACTTGGTCGATGATAGGCACAGCAAGCGAGGCTCCGTTGTCCTTGGTGTATGGATAGCCATATAGACGTGTCATGTCAAACAGCAGCAAGGCACGTATAGCCAGTGCTTCGCCTTTCAGATCGTTGTAATAAACCTGCTCTGTCAGACTCTCCATTTTAGGAGTTGTGATAATGCGGTCGGGAACAAGTTCTATCTTTTCTATATCCCTCAATAGGATGTTAATATTCTTACCGATGCCATAATACACTTCCCAGAATTCGCTCGGACCATTGGTCTTGTTGAACTTGAATGTATAATAGTTGACATTGGTACTTGTCGACTTGTATGATTTCATGTCGTCGCCGGTTAGATCGCCATAGCACATCATGTTAGCTCCATAGTAGTTGGACGATTGCATGCTGTTGTAGGCACCATTGAGCACAAATTCAAAATCTCTCAGTTCGGTCAGCGAACCGTCTGTCTCGATAGCTGTCGAAGGTTTAAGGTCGAGCCAGTCGTTGCCGCAACTGCTCAGCAAGGCTGCGCATACACCTATTATGATATATCTTATTTTTTTCATCGTTCTGTTCTTTTAAAGTGTGACGTTTTAGAATTTTATTTCCAGTCCGAATGTACAAGTTCTCATGGGCGGTGTGTCCCAGCTTGGCGATGAACCCGATTCTGGATCGATATAGCTGTAGGCTGCCCATGTCAGCAGATTGTTGCCCGAAGCGTATATGCGTACTTTTTCAAGACCTATTCTGCGTATCAGATTCTTGGGCAGTGTTATGCCGAATGTCAGGTTCTTCAATCGCAAGAAATCGCCGCTATGCAGTCGGCGTGATGTAGAGTAGTCGTCCATTGAGATGGAACGTCCTATTACAAAACGTTCGATATTGGTATGGTCGCCTTCTTTCTGCCAGCGTTTGCGGTAGTAGGTAGGTATGTTTAGAGTTCCGTCTCCACCATGTTCCAGTTTGCCGGCACATCCGTCATAATTCCATGCTCCGAGCGAGAAGTTAAGGTTGAAGTTGAAGTCAAACCATTTGTAGCTGAATGAGTTGCCAAATCCGCCAGTGATGGTAGGGTCGGCACATTTCAGTATTACTTTTTCGGCGCTTCGTGGGTCTTTGGTTGTTTCGCGGTTCAGTTTGCCGTTTTCGTCGGTCGTGTTCTTGTAGAACATCGGTTCGCCGTCGGCAGGGTCGATGCCTGCAAATTCTATCATGTAATAGGTAGAGTAGGGCAGTCCCACCTTGCGTATCATTGAGCCGCTTGTCACCTGCTTGAGGTCGCCGTCAAGTTTCAGTATCTTATTGGTGTTGTGTCCTAAGTTGAACGAACTTGTCCAGCGGAAGTCCTTTGTATTTATATTAGTTGAGCGCAGTTCCAGTTCATAACCCTTGTTCTGCAGCTTGCCAATGTTAGAGAGGTAGTTTGAGAAACCGGTGGTCAGAGACAGCGGTCGTTCGTAAAGCAGGTTCTTGGTTGTGCGTATGTAGTACTCGAATGTTATATTAAGTCGGTTGTCAAAGAGCGCGAGGTCGATGCCTGAGTTGAAGTTATAGTTTGTCTCCCATGTCAGGTTTTTGTTTTCCAGCTGCGACTGCGATATTCCCGGATTGTTGTTGTAGTTGCTGGTAATGCTGCTCAATCCCAGGTATCCGTAATAGGTAGAAGGCAATGTGCCGTTAACGCCGTACGATATGCGAAGCTTCAAGTCGTTCAGCCAGTCTTTTGTTGGCTTCATGAACTTTTCGGCGCTTATTCGCCATGCGCCCGATATCTACCAGAAGTTGCCCCAGCGGTTCTCTCTTGCCAGTCGCGAACTACCGTCGGTTCGCCAGCTTGCACCTGCGTAGTATTTGTTTTCGTAGTCGTAATTGACACGTGTTATGTACGAAACGATGCGTGTGCAGCTGTTCGAGCCGCCCATGCTTTGATACACTACACCGTTGCTTATCTCTGGCTTATCGGTACGCGCGAAGTTAGAAATAGTCGTACCCAGTCCGTCCGATTCTTTGCTGTTAATCTCGTATCCTGCCAGGAAGTCGAGGTTGTGCTTCTTGTTCAGTTTCATCTGATAGGTCAGGATGTTCGACCACGTCATGTTTGTAATGTCATTGTAGTCTTTGCTGAAACGTCCGTTGTCATCGTCACCGTCGCTTGTACGGGGGTCTTTCCATGCACGCGACTTGTTCATAACGAAGTCGTAGCTGTAGGTCGATGTAAACTTCAGGTTTTTCCACAGATTGAATGTGGCATAGACGGTGTTGAACGATCGGGTTGCGTATTCTTTCTTGAAGTTGTAGGTGTTTGACAACACTGGGTTGCGATCGGCCAGTTTTATCAGTTCGCGGTTCCATGTTCCGTCTTCGTTCCATACAGGGTCGGACGGAGTGGCACCGTTGCGTGTGCCGTATATTGGCGAGGTGTATGCTCTTCCCTCTGAATATGTGTCTTGATTTACCTTCGAGAATAGTATTTTGGCACCGATGGTCATCCATTTTGCCATTTGGTATTCTACGTTCAGACGGGCAGAGACGCGCTCCAATCCCGAATTGATGGTTACGCCCTCCTGCTTCATATAGCCTAAAGAGGTGTAGTATTTGATTCGCTCCTGACCTCCTGATGCTGAGAACTCATAGTTCTGATGACTGCCATTGCGGAATAGGTAGTCGTCCCAGTTGACAAATCCACACCAAGGTATCGGTGCGTATTGGTCGATGTTGGCATCGGCATAAGCCCATGCCTCGTTCTCGGTCATGTTCTGATACAGCCCTTCTTCGTCGTTGGCACTGCCTTTATAGCTCAGGGCATAGTTGCGCAAACCTTCGTGTATAAGGTTGCGGCGTTCTTGTCCACCCATGATTTCTCTGTACGGTACGGCAAATTTAGAGAATCCCCAGTCTGACTTGAGTGAGAAAACAGGCTTGCCGCTCTTGCCTTGCTTGGTAGTGATAATCACCACGCCGTTTGCTGCACGCGAACCGTAGAGCGAAGCTGCAGCAGCATCCTTTATGACGGTGATGCTCTCAATGTCGGAGGTGTTAAGGGTAGATATGACGTCCAGACCCGAGTCGCTGCCCGAAGCACCGATGTTGCCCGACAGTACGGGTACGCCGTCTACTACATAAAGCGGAGAGTTGGAGGCATTGAACGAACCCATACCACGTATGCGTATTGAAGTGGAAGCGCCCGGAATGCCCGAACTTGAGCTTACACTCACGCCGGGAGCGGCTCCTTCGAGCATCTGCTGGAAAGACACGTTTGGCACGTCCTTTACGGCTTCTGTCTTTACGATGCTGGCAGATCCGGCGTACGCCGATTTCTTGAATGTGCCATATCCTGTTACGATGACTTCCTCCAGCAGGTTGTTGTCGACTTTTAGTGTTATGTGCGCTGCCTTTTCGGCTACGACAGCCACTTCTTTTGGTGTAAAACCTATGTATGAGACTGTCAATACGGCCTGCTTGTCTTTCACTTGTAGGTTGAAGTTGCCGTTGATGTCGCTCACGGTGCCATGCTTCGTGCCTTTTATGAATACATTGGCACCAATGATAGGCTCACCGCTCTCGTCGGTCACCTTGCCGAGAATTGTGTATTTTTTGTTTTCTATAGTAGTGGTTTTGGTGTTGTGTGGCTTGTTTGTATTATGTGTTTTTGCCTTGTGTATTGTGATTACACCATTATGGACAGAGTAAGCCAATCCGCTGTTTTGCAGACATTTATCAAGTACATTGGAAATTGGCTTGTTCTTTACGCTCAGATTTTCAACACGTACATTCTTTGTGTCGTTTGTGCTGTAGATGAAGGTAAAGTCAGTTTGTTTCTGGATTTCCCATAGAACATCACTTAGCGTTACGTTTTTCATATTAACCGTAACAGTGGCTTGAGCAAACACGGATGCCCGTATCAGCCCAGATGTAGTAATGCAGAGAAACAGCAGCACCATGATGAAGCGCTTTCCGAGTCTCTCTTGTCTGTAAGCATTGCGTCGTTTTTCCATAATGTATTATTTATGATTAGTATGTATTTTGATTGTTTTGCCTTTGGTTTCTATCTTGACACTGCCGGTGTTTCTCAATAGTTCAAGTAGTGGGCTTATTTCCTCATAACGGTTTACGTAACATCCGAAACGTAGGTTCTTGGCTTCCTTGTCGGCATAGACTATGTCCATGTCATACCAGCGCGACAGAGTTTTCATGATGTCTTCAAGCCGTTGGTCTTTAAACTTGATCTTTCCGTGTATCCACGAAGTATAGAATGCAGTGTCAACGGTTCTCACATCTATTTGGTTAGCGCCCGGAGCTATTGATGCCTGCTGCGATGGCTTGATGATGCGGCTGTTGCCGTTGCCGGTACGTACACGCACGCTGCCGCTTACCAATGTTGTTTGTCGAGGCTCGTCTTTGTATGCCGAAAGGTTGAATGTAGTGCCTAATACCTCCACGTCCATTCCATTAGCATTGACTATAAATGTCTGGCCGGTCTTGCTTACTTCAAAATAAGCTTCGCCGTCCAATTCCACTTGGCGTGTTTTAGAGCCGAAACTTACGGGGTATCGCAACGAACTCATCGAGTTGATATGTACCCTGGTGCCATCGCTCAACACCAACTTGTATTCACCTCCACGTGGCACGCTCACCTTATTATATGCTATCTTGCCGTCAGCAGCATTTGCCCCATGTTTGTAGTTCAGGGTGGCGGAGTCAATCTTTATCAGCGTTCCGTCCGATTCTTCCAGTCTTTCTCCTTTAGTGGCTGTCAGGTCTACTATTTCGCCATTGTCAAGTGTGAGAGTGGCTTTTGTCGAACCGGGCAGAATCTGTTCGGTGGCTGCGATTGTCTTGTCGTTTCTGTTCTCGTTTATAATCTGAAAGGTTACAAGAGCAGCTATGACGAGAGGCATTGCCAGCATTGCAGCATATCTGCATATTCTGAGCACTCGTTTTCTGAAGCGGTATTTATGGATTCCTTCATTCACCTTCTCCCAACCCATATCTGTGTTGAATGAATTGCGTCTGCGTAGGTTGGCGGTAATGTTCTCTTCATTACGTATTTCCTCGAAGAGCCGCTCGTTTTCAGGAGATTCTTTTCTCCAGTTTTCAAGTCTGATTTGCTCTTCCTTGTCCAGTTCGCCGGATATTTGTTTTGCAATAAGCCGGGCTATCTCAAAATATTGATTTATCATAATTCGCCTGTTATTGGTGTTCTTTTATACTAATAACAGGTGAAACAAAAAAGGGGGTGAGTCTGATTGAAGTTTTTTTTGATTTTTTTCTGTAGTCTGATTACAGATATATGAATACGAGGTAATAATAGTCCTTCAGATATTCACGCAGTTTGCGATAGGCTGTCTTCTTCTGTGAGTGTACAGTCTCTCCCGATACGTTAAGTGCATCGGCTATTTCTGGATTGGTCTTGCCTTCAAGAGCCAGTTGCATGATGTTTCTCATCTGCTGAGGCAGCTTGTCGATGGCATTAACAAGAATACGGTAACTTTCTTCGGCAATGACCTTGTCATGGAAGAAACTTTCCTGGGCTTTGTCCAAAACCTTACGTTCGTATTCGCTTACCACTTTTCTATGTTCCAAGGCATTAAGCGCCTTGTTGCGTACAGAAGTGTAGAGATAAGCCTTCACTTGGTGTAGGTAGACGAAGTCTTCACGGTGTTGCCATTGCTTTACAAAGCATTCTTGAACTATGTCGGCTGCCATTTCTTCATCTTCTACATATTGGTTGGCAAACATACATAATGATACGTAATAATTATCAAAGATAAAGCGAAACTGTGCTTCATCAGTCAATCTGATCTCTATGTTTTCTGTTGCGCTACTCACCTTTTGTAGAAGATACGGTTTAAATACAAATTAGAATATGTTGTTTAAATGCAAAGGTACAAAGATTCTTTGAAATTTGAATTATTACCCATTAAAAATCACAATATAATCAAGGGTCTATACGCCACCAGTTCATCGTGGCATATAGACCCTTGTCCTGTCACATGAAAAAGCAATCTCTAACTTTTTCAGAAACTTTGCCCAGAAAGATCTTGCGGGTTTGAAAATAAAGTCGTAACTTTACGATAGCATTTTAAAACAGATGATTATGAAGCAGGTAGAAGAAAGATATATCAGCTTGTTGACCGACTTCGGCTTCGACCGCCTCTTCGAGGAAGCCGAGATTGCCAAGTTTACTCCGCAGGAAATGAGGGAGTACGAGACCAGCAAGATGGCATATCGTGACATCAAGAATTCCGTAGACACTGCCAAGCGTGAAGGTATAGCTGAGGGTATGGAAAAGGGAATGAAGAAAGGTATGAACCAGAAAGCCCTGGATATTGCCAGGAACATGCTTGCTGATGGCGTTGACATCAATCTGATTATGAAGTATTCCGGTCTTACCCAGGAACAGATAGAAAAATTGAAATAAGATATTATCTTAGAGGTAACAGATAAGCAATTTATAAAAAACAGAAAGCTGAGATGTAGATTACGACTATCACCATATAATCAAGGGTCTATACGCCACTTGTCATCGTGGCATATAGACCCTTGTCGTTTCCCGTGAGATGCGGGGGATATAATTGCTGGGCAACTTATACTCCTGCCCAACTTAGGAGTTAAACAATCTGTATTTATTATGGAACTGGATAGACACATGTAATAGACTGGAAGTCATAATCGAGGAATACTCTTCCATTATGTTCGTCGCTACCACTATAATCTTTAGTAATATCAGCAGTCCAACAATACCCACCTTCGGTTTTGCCACCATTCATAACTTTCTGGTCTTTTGACAAAACCAAGTCGATGTCTTTGGTTTTGCAACCATCAAAGATACCTTTCTTTCCGACATTACCATATACTTTTGTAAGATTGCCTAAAACTACCTTTTGAAGCCGTGTACAATCTAAAAAAGCTTTTTCCGCGATTTCTGTAACATCTGGGAGGGCTATGGATTTCAGCATTTTCCAGTACATAAATCCTCCTGAAGGAATCTTCTTACATCCTATCAAAGTAAGGTTTATAGTCCCATTACTTGCTCCTGCAAGTCCGATATGTATTGCATCCAATGTTTCTTCATCCGCATCGGGAGCAAGCATGAGATTGATGTAAGTCTTGCCCGCATCCAATTCCTTCTTGACGTTTCCCACAATTTGATCGTAAGCGATACCTTCGCCTGCCAGCGAAATAATAGAAGCATCCAGTGCATAACTCTTAGCATTTTCTGTTGCTTGCGAGAATGTGTAAGTTTTCAAAGGTGCTTCTCTATATTTCACTGTAACTTCGGAATTATTTTCAAAAGTACCATATAAATAGGCATTGCCTTTTTCATCCGAAGTAAGTGTATAATTTCCTTTCTGTTCCATATCGCTGCTGCCCGCAGGAGTGAAATCTTCGGTATCAACTGTTATTTGCTCATTGGATAGAGTTGCAATACGCAAACGTGAATATTTGCGTGTTGCCTCGGCAAAAGAAACGGTTATAGTCTCACCATTACCAGTGATTATAGCTTTTCCCTCGATATATTCATCCGTTCCTGCAACCTTACCTTTTTTCAAAAACAATTCGCCAGCTTCCCATTTGTAATTAGGGGCGTAATATACATGAGGTATATATGCAGGGTCTCCTTCCAGATAAACCAATTCACCACTTGTCAACTCCCAACTTTTGCCATTATATGTAAAAGTTGCACTATGTCTTCCATAAGAGGTTTTGGCTATCTCCAGAATCAACTCATCTCCTACAGCCCATGATGTCTTGCCTTCATCAGGTGTACCTATAGCACGAGTTTGTGAATCTCCGAATGCCGGAAATTCACCAACAACCAACTGTATGTTGTTTTTGCCTGTTGTTGCGGTTGTTTCTTCTATATCACTTGTGCATGACGCCATTACTATAGTAACGACTGCCAGCATGATGTATTGAAATATCTTTTTCATATTCTTCCTCCAATTATTTGAGATCTTCTTCATTTGTCCAACCAGTCATATCATTTACGCTGATTCGGGTCAGTACCACTTTGTCTTTTCCTACATCGAGTTTGTAGGTGTAGCGCTCGCCCTCTTGAAAGCTCGTATCTGACTTCATTTTTGCATGGAAGTTTTTGTCGCCTATCTTGAATTTCACGAAAATCTCGCCAGTTTTGTATGAACCAGGGATAACGATTGCAGAAAACTTATCATCGTCATGCTTACAGGCTTTTACCCAAGCAGGATTAGCAGTAGGTGTAATCATGACAAATTGCCCTCGGTCGTCTCTACTAAAATCAACACTGGTGTGTTTAGAATACACTTGTGGTTCACTAATATCCATATTAGGATAATCTGCAGTTCCAACATGATATACTATTGTAACCAGCGACATGCGATGCTTCATAGGAATGTTTAAATCGAACCGAGGAGCATCGTACCAATATCCAGTTATGAGATCAGCGTTTTTCAAATTACCTTCGCTGCTTTGGTCTGTTTGTAAATCATACTGTAGATTATTTTTCCCAAAATCCGTGTCAGATGGATATACAGCCAAAATAGTATGTTGTTCGTATTCATTTAACCAACGGAAACTACCACTGCGGGACCAGGTTTCGCCATTAAAAGAAAGAACAGTCGTACTACCAGGATCAGAATCCGTAAATATACTTACTTTCAGCTTATCTTTATCCTCCCAATTTTTACCGTCTCCCAATGTATTGACACGAGTCTGCATACCTCCAACAGAGAAAGTGGCATTGATTTCCTGCCCTTTCAGCGTAGGAGCCATATCTTCATTTTGCGTACATGCTGTAAAGCCCATAGCCATAAGGCCCATTACCGCATAGGAAATTCTTTGTTTTATCGTCTTCATAATCTTCAGTTTTTTATTGTTAGTGAGTTAGTGAGCGGCCAAGCTCACTAACCCTATATTCCCTATTTTCAGTACCTTATTTATCAGAATTATTCTATTTCTGCATCGAGAGATCCATTGTCTACGCCAATACCCCAACCCGTTATGCTTGCATTTCCTATTACTATACTATTATTATGAACTCTGATAGTATAAGTATATTTTTTACCACCTTCGAATCCATTTGGTAGGGGTATCTTTGTTGTATAATTGTTAATAGTATTTTCGTTATACAACACACTACAACTAATGGTCAATTCTTTGTTTTCGAACTGTTGCGGGAAGAGTATGAACTTGCAGACTCTGCGATCGGTCAAAAGACCTGTTACTGGTAAGGTTTTTAGGGAAGAAGTCCCTGTGACTTCTGTCGCACCTGTTTTTACATTTATCTTACCCTGTGTCTTTATCTTGTCCAATGTTATACTTTGAAGATTACTCTTCCTGCTCTCAATACCTTCTCCTGCACTGACCGTAAATTCTATCATACTCATCTTGTGCTTAAAGCGATGGTCTTTCTCTGGCAAGGATTCACCCACATTATTCAAGTCAATGAAATTAACCATTGGCGATGCTTTGCTGGCTGTTGCTCCCGAGGCAAAGAGAAAATCGTTTGCTAATAAGGTATTACTTGGATTGCTGTAATCAATAGTCCAATCATTCTTTAACCAACCATCCTCATCGAATTTGTCATTATTGGGGTCATCAATGTATGGATAATACGCACTGAATGTCTGTTCCTCGCTATCTCTAAAATAAATAGGATTTGCCGAAACGAAATCACCAGTTTCGGAGTATTCATACTTTACATTTGTTCCTGTGGTGTTTCCTGTAGAAGTAACGTACACACCAATAGCATCGCCTGCTGTCCAACAGTTGTTGTCTGCAGTTCCACGGGTTTTGATATTGTTGGAAATGTCCGCCTGTACAGTAGCAGCAACAGGACCATTGTTGCCGATACCGTCTTCTTCGTTAGCGCAAGCTGCAAACAGCAATGCTGCGGCAGCGATGTATAAGAATCTATATTTCTTCATATATCTTGTTATTTAAAAGTTATTAATTCAAATATCGCATGTAAGCTCCACACGCCCTGAAAGGGCAGAAGCCCCTAGCCCAGGTCATCGCCCTGGGTAATTACGGACGCAAACCTGTCGCCCTGTAAGGGCAAAAGCTTTAAAACTCCAGGCAAAACATAAGGCTTTTGCCCTTACAGGGCGCCTTGCTGATTGCCATCATACGCAGGGCGATGCCCTGGGCTATGAGCTTCTGCCCCTTCAGGGCGTGCTGCTTGCGGGCGATGCCCTGGGCTAAGAGCTTTTGGGCCTTCAGCCCGTACTTAAGCCACATGCGAAAAGTTCAAGTGTGATTATTACTTCATGACGTTGATAAGTGTGAGACCGCCATTCCTTCCTGCCACAAAGGCTGCGGTTCGTTTGCCTTTTCTTTCGATATAAGGCAGATACAGAGGCTGCTCCTTGATAAAGCATCCTGTGACAAACTTGTCGCCAACCTGCAACTTACTGTTTTCAGAAGTCAGGACTTCATAGGTGCTTTCGCCCAAATAGCGCAATCGCAGTATTCGGTTGGGACTCCAACCGATGGATATTTCCTTTCCTTCTTGCAGGTCGTTGCTTATCACTTGTTGTGCCATGAAAAAGGATGAGTTATACTTTGTGCAGTTCTTCAGCCATTTTGTAAACTCTGCGTAGTTATTGTAACCTATATATTGCGCCAGGGCATCAAGTGTTATATTTCTTGGCTTGTGGTCGTCGTTTACGTAACCGTATAGGCGTTTGAGGGTGGAGGAGGATATGCTCTTGCCCCATTTTTGTTTGAGGTAGATAGAAAACTCCTCGAAGTCTGTAGTGGTACAGAGCATCTTTCCGTATTTTTGCTCGATGAGCGATTTCAATTCTTCTATTTCTGGAGTCGTCATAATCTGTCGTTTTTATAGTCCTTTTTTATCTGTCGTTTTATTACTTGGAAGAGTCACTTTTGATGTTCTTGAATTGTTTCCAAATGACATCTCCTTTGTAGAATGCAGCTTTTCCTGTTGGCACATGAACGATGCAGGTATTGAGAAAACTGGTGCCTCTTGTGGTGAAGGCATGTGAGCTGCATACAGGTGGAAGAGTTGCCTCTATATAGATGTCGGTGAGAGGGCAGAGGTCGAAGGCATAGTCGGAAATAGCCTCTGTCTTACTGCCTATCCTTACTACTTTCAACTGTTTGCAACCTTGGAAAGTACTTGTCGGGATTCGTTTCAGATTGGCAGGTAACTTTACTTCTTTCACCTTGCTGTCCATAAAAGCTCCTTGACCTATTTCGTTCATGTTGTCAGGAAGAATGAATGTCTCGATGCTGCATTCCTTGAAGGCATAGTTACCGATAGAAGTAATGGTGCTTGGCAAGGAATATTCTCCTTGCTTGCCCATTGGAAACCATAAGATGTTGGTTTGTTGTGCATTGAGTAACACTCCATTGACGCTGCTGTAGTTGGAGTTGGCTTCTGAAACTTCTATGTCTCTCAGCGCCGTACAACCGCTGGATGGAAGCAGATTGCTTACCGAAGCTGGTATCTCTATCTTGGCGAGTGACTTGCAATTCATAAAGGCATCCTTTTCGATGGTTGTGACATCAGTAGGTAGGATAACTTTTGTGAGATAATCGCAGTTGGCAAAAAGTCCTTGTCCGATGACGTGGTCTTGTACATATCTGTTTGCCCCGTATGGTCCGCCTCCTGCCACAATCTTCACATCCGTCATGTCTATGTAGGCTAATTTGCCAGGAGTATCGGTCTCGTCCAAGTTTCTACCCATCATCTTTCTGAGGCAATTCAGGTCGTCTCCATTCATTGGACCTGCCAAGGTGAGTGATGTATAATCATATAGATTGTTGCCCAAAAGAGACTGCAGTTCACCCGCTTCTTTTAGCATGATGGCATCGCTTGTTGTCGTATAGGTGATACACTCACCGATCGTTTCTCCCATACGGCTTTTGGCATACGGCCAAATCTTATAGGTCGTATTGAGAGTAAGTTCGTCTATAAGGAGCTTCTGTTGTCCCAAGCCTCCAGAGTAGTTGGTAAGAATTTCTTTCGTGGCATTTTTGCTTGGAAGTTCTTTCTCGATGTTCTCTTTTTCAGACTGTGGACCTGTTGTGTTCTTGGATGCCAATTCGTAGTAGCATCCTGTTTCGGTAATGTTCTCTCCACCATTTTCCAAGATGTCGTAACTGACGAAGGCGCTTGTTGGTCCATGACTTAACAAGGTCGTATTTCCTACCTTTGGTTTCTCGTTGGGTAGTGTTGTAAAGTTCATGATGTTTCCAGATGTGATGGTTCGCCCATTGCTGCCTTGCAACATATAATAATAGGTGTTGCTTGCAATGAGATTTTTCAGACGAACGGAGACGTTGTTTTGCTTTGATATCTTTTCATTTTCTGTTGTGATAGGGACAGTCTGGTCCATATTCTCCGTTGTTCCATATCTGAAATAGAGTTGAGGCATGTCAGCATCTCCTTCTATTTCGGCAATACCGTTCAGGGTCGCTTCATTTCGCGTGATGTCGGTAGCTGCCAAAGTCGATAGGTTTGGCTCTAAGTAAGATGGCTTGTCGCTGCTGCATGAGGCCATGACTATGATAATCGCAAGATTGATGATAAGATGTTTCATTTCTTTAAAAAATTTTGATTCCCAATCCGATACAACCTTCCCATTGTTTTCCTGCAATGGTAATGGTGGAGGCTGTCATCGTAAACCTTTTGAAGGAAGCAAGTACGCCTGCTTCGGCTGATATGCCCTTATGGGTCAATCCTTCGTTGAGTAGATAACCGCCACCTTCGCTTTCACTCCTTTGCCAGGCCGTTGCGCATCGTCCGTATCCAATGCCCTCGAATAATCGTATGTTGCGACTTATATGGTGGATGGCTCCAAGGGTCAGTGTGTAATTGCTATGTCGTGTCTCGCCTGTGAAGTAGGGCTTAGTGCCATTGGCGTCGATGCTTCCGTCTTTTTGGCAATTACCTTCTGTATTCCCGATGGTTCGCAAGTCGCTGCTTGCATGGAGGAAGAAGCCATGGCGTTTCATCATGGCAAAGAAAATTCCGTATGATGGACCGTCTTGGTGGAGTGCCACGGTAGCCAAGGTGTAGATGGAGAGTGGCATCTTGGGCTTAGTTCGTGGTATTGTTATCGTGTCGGTCACGGTCTTTACTTCTACGATGGTGTCGTGAACTTCTGTGATAGTAGGTTTGGGGAGGTTGAGTTTCAACTCGTAGGTCATACGACTCTCTAATGGCTTGTCCAACTTGTAGTCTCTGATTACTCCCCATTCCGGGTGTTTCAAGGTTAGCATCTTCGTACCTTTGGGTAGATAAAGCCATATTTCGCCCACTTCGTCCTTGCGTTTCACAATTCCTAATGGGGTGGAGAAAGCAAAGTCGCTTGGAGCCTCTATCTTCATGAGGGCACAAGCCTCGTCATTGAGGTCGCGTACGTTGTCAATAAAGGCACTTACGTCGTTGGGCAACAAGCGGAAACTTGCCACCGAGAAGTCTTGGGCTGAACAGGTGAAGGGCATAAGCAGTAAGGACATGATGGCAATCACGACTCCCGCTTTTCTTTCCTTTATCCTTTTGATGATTTCTTGAAACTTCATACCTTATTATATTATATGTAAGTCTTATTTCTTATATAGAACTTTATTGTAAATTGAAGTCTTGAATGTTGATGATGTCTCCTTTCCCTCCTACCGTAGAGGCAGGTTGCCATGTTCTGACATGGATGAGTGGCATCGATTTGTTTCTGAAATCCCACAACAGAAAGAGATAACCGTCATCACAGTATCGGTCGCTCTTGTATTGTTGTCTCAGAGTTACACCATAAATGCCGTCCATGGTAGGATGTCGCATGATGCGAAAGCCGGAGAACTTGACATCTATCTTTTGGTTTGTCGCAAACACTTTGCCGAGACGGTTGATGTAGTCGTGCTTGGAATGGATGGCGTATGTCACCTTATTCTCAGCTTGTATCTTATTGTCATTTGCTGCAGTCTTTACTACATTTCCTACGATGATAAGTGCTTTGTCGCTAAACACCTGTCTTAGGAAATCAATGTCTTTGGTGGTGTAAGCGGTGCGGAAATGCTCGCAGTAGTTGAGGATAGTGTGGCGTCGGTTGGCGTCGGTCTCATTCAACTTGCCTTGCATGATTTTGGCTGCTTCCTTGTAGAAGGGGTTGTTTTGTGCCATCGTGTGGAGATCCACTTGTGAGAGTGTTTTGCTCCTATGGGACAGTTCGTTCGATCGCACCATAGATGTTCCCTCGTGTACGGTAGTTGCTGTCCCTTGGTAGGTCGTACTTGTATTAGAGGGATCTTCTGACAGTGTGTTGGTGGAAGTTGTCTTCAGGTTCTTATTGTTCTCATGAATGGAAATAAAGCCCTCATGTGTGAATGTCACCATACCTTGTCGGTCAATGAAACCCTCTCGATGTGTGACTTGTTCCCGAAACCGTAACTGTCCATTGCGAAAGCGAGTGTCGAGCAGACTATTGCGCAGGGGTATGACGAACAGTTCCTTGCCGTCGGCATCCTCCACGACATATCGCTTGCCTTCCTTTCCGTTGTCTTGTTCCACCAATTCCAGTCCTTCGTTCAGACCATATCTTGTTTCTTGTCTGTCATCTTCCTGAGGTGTGAATGACGGAAGCCACAAAACTACAAGCCATGTTCCGAGAACGAGAATTAGTAAAGACAAGACATATATCGTTTTTCTCATTCGTTATGATAGTCTGTTATTTTCTATTTCTATTTCTATGATAATTTTTGTATAGAGGAAACTATTGCCAGTTCTGGATTTCTCCACCAATTTCAATCTTCACTTGGTCAGGGTTGTCCGAAATGATAAGATTGACGAGGTGCTCTGTTCCTGGTTTGAACTGGAACTTGCTTTCAAAGAGATAGCTTACGCCCTTCATTACGACTTCGATGAGCGGCATGCGATTCTCAATTCGTTGCGGAACGATGATAGCGGAATATATGTAGTTGTCATCTTGATGGGCAATGATGGACTGGCGGTTGCCTTTCATATAGCGCGTTGCCACCCCTGCCTGTAGGTCGATAGTAGCTGATGGAATGGTGTTATGAACATACACATCGGCAGTCGTTGGCATCTCTCCCTCGAAATCCTCTCCCTTGATGAGCCTGATGGTCAGTTTGCTCATGATATGCTTGAAGTTGAGAGGTACTGGTGCTGTTGAAGCTGCAATCCCTTCGGTCTTGGCAAAGAGCAAATCGCTTGCTTCGTATCCGCCGAGTGTCGTCCCTGATTTATGGGTACTTTGGTCTGTACTCACATTGAACGGTTGATCCTCGATACTACTCAATTGATTGATAAAAGGGTAGTAAGCATAGGCATTGTAAGTGCCTTCGTCCCAATACAGAGTATGGGCAGGGGTCCACTTGCCGCCATCGTAGGTGAGGGCAGCATTGTTCACGAGGTTTCCGCCGATTTCGAGAGGTGAGTCGGCTTTTGCTACGAAAAGTCCTATCTTGTCATTTTTCTCAAAATCAGTTTCCGTAGCACGTGTATTCTTGGGGGTAATTTTCTTTCCTGGGTGACTTACCATGAAGGTCATCGGAGTCGATTTTGCATCCAGGGAATGAGCATCTTGAAGACTTTCGTCTCCACAAGATGCTAAACCTAAGATAAGGCACCATGCTATGCACGTATGTTTGATGATATGGTTTCGTCTCATGTTTCTTCTTTTTATATTTCTTTTTCTTATGTATGAGAAGAAGTTATTTGCGTCTTCTTACTTTTTGCTTTTTCAGAGGACTTCCCTTGTGGAAGACAGGAGCGTGCTGGTAGGTTCCTGCTATTCGTTCATCTCCATTCATTCCGAAGGCACGACTCTCCACCACACCAGCGTCCCGCTTGTCATTCTTCACGAAATCCTCGAAAGTGAAAGTCTCTCCAGCGTACTGCTTGATACGCTTCACGATGCTCTCACGGCTGATGGTGCTATAGTAAGGAATGTCGTTGTTCATGCAAGAGTTCGGTTCCGAACGGAAAACGCCTCTGGTGTGCATGAATCCACCCTCGTAAATATCCACGATATCGCTATAACGGTCGTCGTAGATGAGGTGGCTCCAATCCACTTCGTGCATTTTGCCCGTAAGCGAAAGGTTGTCGTACCATCCGAGACTCTTAGCCCAGTTGAACTCATCCACGTGCCCACAGCAAGAACAGCCACAGGCATCAATGAAAGCATTGTGGTAAATGTATTCATCGCCGAGCTTGCCAAATCCATGACCGCCTGCCTCATGCTGGATGACTCCACGAGTGTCGAGTGGATAGTCATACGTGCTAAGAGGACAAAAAGCGATGGCTGAGCCATCTGCCCACATCTGGGTGATACCACCATAATCGGTAGAATTCGGTATGATGATGATAAGCGTCTGGTTCAAGTTGGCCTTGTTGACGGTAGGCGCACCTAATACGTAAGAGAAGATCTCATCGTAATCAGCTTTCAGACCTACGCCCGCAGTAAAGGTCGTATTGAAGCGATTGTAACGGATCGTGTTCACAGTTCCGATGCCACTTTCTGTAGATAGCGGCATGGCTGTGTAGATGTTGAAATATTCACGATAAGTCGGCTCAGGTGCGGAAGTCCGTGGATAGCCCACCAGGCATGTTAACCAAAAGAT
>ENA-OYXV01000716-OYXV01000716.1-human-gut-metagenome-genome-assembly--contig:-NODE-716-length-20047-cov-10.391857_pt1 | contig 20047 bp, 18 predicted proteins | sample MGYA00244846_ERZ653424 | MGnify/ENA primary metagenome ERZ653424 (study PRJEB26926, sample SAMN06165108) | human gut metagenome | biome: ENVO:00009003; feature: ENVO:2100002; material: ENVO:00002003...
TACAGGCGGTACATTACAAACCGCTACAAGAGGTACATTTATCCCGCTATAATCATATCAATATTTCCCAAAACCTTCCCGTACCGACATTCCGTCCCTACAGCTACTCCATCATCAATATACCCCAATAGATTCCACCTTGGTTCTTCAGCATTAATATGATTTATCAAACACGCGACTTCATGGCCAAACCCACCAAAACCATAAATCAACAAATCCCTTCTATTTTCCATATACATATCTCAAAAATTCTTTTTTTCTGCCTATATGATCAGCATATTGGTTAATAAACTGTCCCCAATTACACTCAATCACAACCCATCCCCTCCGTCAATGCCATATCCCAACCTATATAAGGATGGTTGGTCCTCTGAGGCATATTTATCTATAGCCATATTCTGACTTCTTCTGTAAGATGGGAATTGCAAGAGTACCGGTAAGGCATCAAGTCCAAAGGCATAGTAAAGGCGAGAGAAAAAACGGCTCTGCCTCAATTGTTTTCGTAAAGAACGAATACTCATAGCAAATAAACTCATTAATTATGTCCGTTAAACGGTTCAGTAACGACAAAGCCGTCCTTATTGATGTCGGCACGCTTCAAGACTTTCATCACTGTCATAAAGAGAATCTTGATGTCCAACAACAATGAACAATGCTCAACATACCAAACATCCAGCTCAAACTTCTTTGTCCAAGAGATGTTATTACGACCATTGACCTGAGCCCAGCCGCTCATCCCCGGTGTCACATCATGGCGATGCCTTTGGGTTTCATTATACAAAGGCAGATACTTTGGAAGAAGCGGACGAGGGCCTATGAAGGACATGTCACCTTTCAGGATATTGATAAGCTGTGGGAGCTCATCGATGGAGGTGGAACGGATAAATCTTCCAACTTTTGTCAACCGGTCAGCATCCGGCAATAAGTTGCCTTCTTCATCACGCTCATCCGTCATTGTCTTGAATTTAAGTGCTTTAAATATTTTTTCGTTCTTTCCCGGTCTGTCTTGCGTGAAGAAGATGCCTTTGAAACCATTCTTATTGGCGAAGAAAAGAAGAATGATAGTCGCAATAAATAGTGGCGACAATAGAGTCAATGCAACTAATGCGCCCAAAAAACCTATCGGTCTTTTAACAAAGTTTATGTACAGTTTCTGTTTAGTTGTCAGCATATTATTTCAAATGTTTCATTATAGCATCATAAGAATTCTCCACCAGGTAGTTCCGCTTCAAGAACTCATAAGCTTTTTCGCCCATTGCATTCATATCGCTATTCAGCATACGATCCACAGTATCGGTAAAGGCTTGTACATCATTGCTCGGAGAGTAGAGACCAAACCCATTCTCTTCCGCAATTGTGCCGGTGTCGCAATTTGGATCCGTACAGGCAATAACAGGCATTTTATATTCCAAGTATGATAACAAGCGACTCGGGAAATTCGGAATGGTGAATCGGTAATCGAGAAATATCAAACCCACATCGCATACTTGAACCAACTGATCATAATCCGCTTTAGGCAGCCCAGACATCAAGGTTATGGACTTTGGCTTACGTTTTTTGTACCAATTCTCAAGCATTTGATAGAATGTCCCCGAACCAACAACTACAAAATGGCAGTCATTGCGATCGGCATTAGCTTCCAAACAATCAATAAGAAAAGGAATGCCTTGCGGAATACCCAAGTTCCCACCATAAATGAATATTGGTTTATCTAAAGGAAGATTATACTTACTTCTTATTTCATTGCGTCGAAGAGGAGTCTCACTATCCTCTTCAATTAATTCCAATGAATTCGGGCATATTTCGACCTTATCCTGATTCACCTGAGGATTATGCTCTATAAGAAAACGGACGTTTGCAGGACTCATACAGCCAATAACATCAGAAAGAGCATACAATTTCTCTTCCTTTCTTCTAAACATTCTGTATAAGAGGCCTTTGATTCCTGTCTTTCTAAGCATTCCCATATCCAAGGCGTTCTGGGGGAATATGTCTTTCAACATAAGATAGCTCAAAGCATTATTCCCCGAAGAAGACTTTGCGTATTGAATCACGTTATTGAAAGTAATAGGTGGAGTACTATAGAGTATCAAATCGAAACGCACGTCTCCAAAGTGTCTTTTCAGTGCAATCTTGAAAGTCGGTTCAAGCAAAAGCTGTCCTATACCCTTCTCTATTATATTGGTCTTCTGTAAATTAAGAGTTCGGACGTGAAGAGTAAACACATTGTCTTCTTTAGATAAATATGTTTTATTTCCACTCCTTCGCTCAACTGGGCACACAATATAGACCTTATGTCCCTCGTTTCTGAACTTACGCATCAAGTCATTGTAAATGCCCCTGTTATTCACATCTACATTAACCATAGTTAAGAACAGTACATTCATAATCATCTAGTTTTCAATAATTGAACTCGTTTCCATCCCCCAATGCAACACTATCCATACAGGTGCACAAAGGACATCGTCCGGATAATGTGAGAGGAGATGAATGTTATGTTTTATAACACGCCACACGGAGCCGCTTTTTCCGTCTGGCGAATTGGAAAGTCTTTTGTCGTGATGTCCGAAGTTGCCCCCACGCATCACTTGTTCAAGAATATCTTTCCCTTCTTTCTCATCGGCATCGCAAATCAGGCACTCGTCTTCAAGCAGAAATGCATATTGCATTTCCACATCACGCCTCTTGCAAAGCGAATCATCCAGAATTGCTTAAAGTCAACAAAGACCTCTTCTTTATTCTGCCCCTGTGCAGCCTTGAGAACAAAGTAGTAATCAAGAAGCTGCCGCATACCAATGCCCTCATAGAGGAAATGACGATAGATATGCAAAAGGATATAGAAAAGATTGAACCGGAAAGACGGAGTTACCAGCCCATCGTTTTTCGTGAATATTTCCTCCTTGTGAACCTCGAACCATTTTTGCAGGCGTTTGTTCTTGCACAGGTTCAGCAGGACTTCAGGGATATAGTGCATTTCCACTTCAATCCCTTTGAGCCGTTTGAGGTGCAAATGTTTGTAGTCCCATTGCGGATTCGCATCTCCCAAGGAGTGTCCGTATTCAATGGCTCTTTCCCTTCCGCAGTCAACCAATATGTCTATGTCGCTAAGTTGGAGCAGAGATGCAAGTGTGTCTCCGTAGAGTTGCGCCATTGCCTGGCCCTTGAGTATAGATGAGCGTATGCCTGATTCTGATAGTTCTTTCTGCAATTGCCGGCAATGCGCATCCAGAGACTCATTGCGTTTTTGAATCTGAATGACTTGGGAGAACCATTGAAGCCGAAGATTATCCGGTATTACGCATTCAGGATGGGATTTTATCAATTCCTGAACGCCATAGAAAGCAATGCCCACCAAAGCTTGCCTTTCTGCCTCTTCGTATATCGCACACCACTCCCCTTCCGAAGGAGACAGCGGAACTGACATCTCCGGGTGAAGGGAGGATTGAATTATGTGGATAATTCTGGGGGTCATCGTGGATGGTAATTGTGTAGTAAGGATATTAAGTTGCTCTTGAAACGCTCTTTATTGCCACTTACCGAGATGCTCATCAGTCCCAAAGTAGTGGAAAATAGTATATCCATAACTTTAAAATCCTAAGTCTTCAACTATTTGTCTTATAGAGTCTTGACTTTCCCCTTCATCCTCATTGATAGTTTACCTATCGTTTTAGTTGAAATCCAGGCAAGAATGAAAGTAATTGCAGTTACCAGCAAAAGCAACCATTGATTGCCTGTATAACCAAGTTCTATTAGGGCGTTCACCACAGTCATATGATATATATAAACACCATAAGAAATATCCGTTTTCACATTCAACTTTGGGAACACATAAGCAGCACCTGTCAAACAGAGGAATAGCAGAATAGTACTCAGAACGTTGTATCCTGCCAAAAAATCAAAACCTGAAAACCTAACAAGTAACAGAGCTGCCAGAAATACCCACCAATATTTTTTTAGGAAAGGTAGAACCACTTCCTTCTTTTCCGCCACAAAAGAAGCAGCAAGAAACATCCAAAAGTATGGTAGAAGAGTTTGACCTAATAGTTTTCTTGCAATCTCTGGTAGATACTCTCGAATAAAAGGCAGCATCAAACTCAGACCAAGTGAAGCTACGAATGCAATCAGCCAAACACCAGTCTTCCGCCCGTGTAATGCCTTATATACAAGGAATGCAAAGAAATAGAACTGAATCAAAACACATATAGTCCATAGGGCACCATTAGGACATCCACAGCCATATCCTCTGAGACACTCAGGAGTCCAAAATTGGAATATTGTACTTTGCGTTATGGCAAATGCTCCGAATTGAGTCCAATTGATAGGCTCATGATATAAACAAAGCAGTACTATTAACTCAATGGCAACTGCTCCCCATAACTCAGGAAATATACGCCAAAAACGTTTTTTCAGATATTCTCCAAAATTCTTTGATCTTCCAATGCTCCCCCATATTAAAAAACCGCTCATCGTGAAGAAAATCGGCACACCAGAGAAAAAATTTATAAACTCTCCCAATATGGGAATGCTATCAATGTTCATATGCGCCAACGTGTGTCCATATAGCACCTGAAATGCAGCTAACAGACGTATAAGATTGAGGCAGTCGCTATTACCCCCCCCCATTACCTATAACTCTCTGATTACTAAATGTTTCCATACCCTTTAAAACCATGACACTTATCAGTTGCTCCATACTTGAGAAATAGCATAGAGCTTATTCACTCATTCTTTCACTTTAAAGCAAATGATGTCACTAGTGTCCAAAGAAAATCTTTGAACGGTTAATATTTAAAAGCAAACTCCAGTTGAATAGGTTGGTCACATACATCCGGCAGTTTTTCGGGGCCATTGAAAAGGTCTCTGATTGGAGTCTTGTCCGTCAGTACTCTGCTCACAACTCTCAAGACATTGAAGGTCGTCCTCTTGAGTTCGCAGTCGTGCTCGACAATGGCTACCAGGCAGTATGTGATAACCGCAACATAGATTTGTATCCTAACAGCGTTCTCGGTGTTTCCCCAAAAGGAAGTCACTCTGAGATGCTGCTTTATCCATCTGAAGAACAGCTCAACCTGCCGTCTATGGTGGTGGAGTCAAACGCATAGAACTTTCCATGCAGGACAAACTCCCTGTCCAACCTCTTGCTCTGAGCAAGATTGATCATGTAGTAGGCGAACTCTTCAAATATCCTGTAGTCCCGGTTGGCATTCGCGTAGGCAACTTTGCTGAGCTTGATGTCTCCGCTGCCAAATCCGAGATGGTAACTCTTATTCTTGATGGCATCAATGATACAGATTACTTCCCTGAGGCTGTCGCAGCTGGAAAGTTGTCCGTACATCATCACAAGAAGCTGATTCCAGCATGTGAAGGTCTTCACATACTTGTCTCCACTGTACTTCTTGACGATTCCATCGAAGACTCGCTTCGGCAAAAACTCAACAAGTTGACTGAAAAGATGTTTTCCGCTATTCATGCTGGCCTGTGTTGTTTTCAGGACGCGAATTTCCGGAATCAATTCAAATCGACACGCGACATTTTTGCTTATAACTGATTGTTAAACAATATATAACAAAGAACTAACAAATTTTTCTTTGGACACTAGTGAAGATGGATATACTATTTTCTACTTCAGTTTTTCAATAAGGATTTGAGCGTTATCAACAAATTCATCTCCATTCAGTTCGTATTCGTGTCGGGATATTCTGTTTAGTTCTTTATAATCAATAGAATTGAGAAAGTTTTCAATGTTTTCTATTGTAGAACTATCTACACAGTATCCGCATTCATACTTGTTCACTTGTTTTGATAAAAAAGTATCCTTTGCTACAATAATTGGTTTGCAGAAAAATAAAGCCTCATATAGTTTATTTGGCTCGGCTATTCTCTCATTTAAACTTTTAGTAGTATAACAAGCAACAACCACATCAAGATTATTATAAATTCCTGGTACATCATCGGGGTTTCTAAATGCACCATGATAGAAAACATTTGAATAAGTATTATCTAAATTCTGACAACGTTCAAGAAATGTCTTTGTACCTCCATAAAAATGGAATTCATAGTTTGGATACTTTTTGCCAATAGTCTCTGCTATCCTAAATGTGGTTTCATATCTAATTGATCCGACAAATGCAAATCGGATTTTATCATTATCTTTCAATTCTAATGGAGTTCGTTGAGCAGATGATAAAACAGAATTTACTTTATTTGGAATCAATACGAGTTTATCTGATTTATATCCATGAAAATCAGCAAAACCCTCAGAAGTCATAACAACCAATTGCGCCTTATCTATAATATCCCTGTCTATTCTTTTTATCAAAGGCATGACGAATCTAAAGCGAGGATATGCATATAGAATGTCGCTTATCTCATATACATATTTACAACCCTTTTGCTTTAACATAAAAGCCGCAAGAATTCCAAATGCATAATATAAAACATCTTTGCCGTTTTCTCCTACGATTCTTGCAACATCATGTTTTAGCGTCTTGAATTTGTTGAGATATCCATGCCCATCTCCAAATATGCCAAGAACTATAGGATTCGCTCCGTTAGGATATTTGTTTACATCATATTGGCCTCGATTATATCCATAAACCTTAACTTCAAAACCAGCATTTAGTAAAGATGTTACACGCTTAATATGTCTTGGTTGACTTAAGCAGTCACTAATAAAAACAATTTTTCTCATTGACAACATTCATTATCATATTTAGCAACTGTGGATTGCCCACAGTTGCTAAATTAAATAATTAAATATGATAAACGCCTTCCAGCGGACAAATATTGAAACAATCAAGAATAACTTTCCCCTTCAACTTATCCCAATTCTGCTTGATATGGTCGTGCTTTACCATAATTACAACCATATCAATATCCTTCAGGAATTCATCAAAGTCGTCATACTGGTTTTCAGCAATTTTGTGTCCTTCGAGGAATGGATCATAGCATTTGAGTGGACGTGCCAAATGACGCTCCTGAGCCTCCAGCATCTGAAGGGTTGGTGATTCACGATAATCATCTACATTCTCCTTGTAAGTGAGACCATAAAGGCCTACACGACGGTTGTCCGTAATGCCGTTCTCCTGCATTATCTCGTGAATGCGGTTGAGAACGAAGGTCGGCTGAGAGTCGTTGGTCTTCATCGACTCATCAATAACCTTGGCAAGCTGAGGATAGTCGCCTACAAGGAACCAAGGGTCAACGGAGATGCAGTGTCCTCCTACTCCTGGACCTGGCTGAAGGATGTTGACGCGTGGGTGCATATTACAGATCTTGATAATCTCATATACATCCATATTGTCGTGACGGCAGATGCGGGCAAGTTCATTGGCAAATGCGATATTGACAGCTCTGAAGGTGTTCTCCACGACCTTTGTCATCTCTGCTGTACGGATATCAGTCACTACGATTTCTCCTTGGCAGAAACTTGCATAGTAGGACTTTACTTTCTCTCCTATCTCACGAGAGTCGGCACCGATAGTACGGTTGTTGTGCAGAAGTTCATAGACCATATTGCCAGGGATGATGCGTTCTGGAGCATGAACGAGGTTGATGTCCTCTCCGATCTTGAATCCATTGGCTTCAACTACAGGACGAACAAACTTGTCCATTGTTCCTGGACTTACCGTGGACTCAACCACTACGGTAGCACCCTTAGGGCAGACTTTCATCACTTCTTTGATAGCTGCTACCACATAGCAGGCATCAACCTTCTTCGAAAACTTGTCGTATGGGGTAGGAACAGACACGATGTACATATCTGTCTTCTGATACTCTGTAGTAAACTTGATACCAGCTTTTACTGCAGCCTGGAATAGTTCATCAAGGCCGTCTTCCTTGAATGTGGTATGTCCAGCATTCAAAGTGTCAACCAGTTTCTTGTTGTAGTCTGTACCTATGACTTCCACCCCATGGGAAGCCATCATAAGGGCTGTCGGAAGTCCGATGTAGCCCAAGCCAATTACGTTAATCATATTTTTAATTATTAATTATTATCTACTTATAGCACAATTCAATAGATTTTGTTTAGCAACCGTATCTTTCAATTTGTTCACCATTAAGAATACGCACAATACGGTTACATGCCTTTCCGTCTCCATACGGATTGACAGCTTTTGACATTTTCTCGTATGCTGCGGTATCCTCAAGCAAAGTGCTGACTTCATTGACAATCTTGTCGTAATCAGTGCCGACTAAATGAACGGTACCGCTAGCAAGAGCCTCTGGACGCTCAGTAGTGTCGCGCATTACGAGTACTGGCTTGCCAAGCCCCGGAGCCTCTTCCTGAATGCCGCCTGAGTCAGTGAGGACGATGGTAGCCTTGCTCATCAGGTGAACGAACTCCAGATATTGTAGAGGCTCAATAAAGAAGAAATTAGGACGAGTGAGGTCTTCACCAAAGACTTCGTGGATAGGCTTGCGTACATTGGGATTAAGGTGCATTGGATAGACGAAATCAACATCCGTGTATTTCTCAGAGAGGTCTTTCATTGCAGTAACCATACGAATGAACCCATCCCCGAAGTTCTCACGGCGGTGACCAGTAATGAGAACGAGTTTTTTGCCATCAGAGAGACGGGTAACATCATAACCTGCCTCAAGAAGGACTTTGTCTTGCTCTTTAGCGAGTGCCTCATTTGACTTGAGTTTGTCAACAACCATATGCAAGGCATCGATTACAGTATTTCCTGTCACATAAATATTACCCTGAGCCTTTTCATCCTGAAGGTTTTTCTCTGAGAGAGGTGTAGGTGAGAAGTTATAGGTAGCGATGCGACCTGTTATCTGACGGTTCATTTCTTCAGGCCAAGGACTATATATATTATGTGTGCGTAGTCCTGCCTCCACGTGTCCTACTGGAATCTGAGCATAGAATGCAGCAAGGGCAGCAGCGGTAGAAGTTGTTGTATCTCCATGGACAAGCACAACATCAGGATTGCACTCTTTGAACACATCACGCATACCGTTAAGGATGCGAACGGTCACATCGGTTAAGTCCTGACCTTGCTTCATGATGTTCAAGTCAATGTCAGGCTTGACATCGAATATTTTCAGCACTTGGTCGAGCATTTCACGATGTTGACCGGTTACGCATACAATGGTTTTGAACTCTTCTGTCCGCTTCTGGAATTCCTTCACCAGCGGACACATCTTAATAGCTTCGGGACGAGTGCCGAAGACTAACATTACTGTTTTCATATAATTAAATTAAATGTTCTTGATTCATGAATTATGGACTTTAATGGGTACCCCCCACCCTCTCTTTACCGCCCCAATGCCTCAACAATCTTGGGCTTTAGCACTTCATCTACGAATCTTTGGTAGGAAATGTGATTCTTGCGAATCAGGTTTTGGGGTACTACTGCCTTGTAGTCGCCGCCAATATGAACCTCTTCATCCGGGTTACGCCTTGTTGGTATGATTTCTTCGTTGAGCTCACCTATATTGCTCACAACACTGATGCGTCCCACAAACTCCTCCATACTGGAGGGATAGATATGTTCCTTCACGTTCTCACCATTGAAGCCTACCATGTCAATAACAAACAGTGAATAGCGGTCCTTTTGCTCAACAGACTGGTCAAGTTGCCTCGCTGACATCATTACAGAATCTGCCGATATCCAACGGCTCTTCACCTCGATGTAATATACAGGAGCTTCGTTGACGTAAATGATGATGTCCTGACCGTCTTGTTTATCATCAACATCTGCTTTGAGTTGATTACCTTCAAGCTCCTCTTTCAGTTCTTTGCGAAGGTATCCCTCCACATAGGTCCCGAGTTCCTTCTTCTGTTCAAAGTCGTGCTTTTCATTCTGTTTCTCTAACCAAGCCTTTTGGCCAAGGTCCCAGATGCTAAAGAGATTCTCGTGGTTGATGATTTCAGCCGCCTTGTTCAGCCTCTCTTTATCCTTCACCTTCATTATCTTGATCATTGGCTCACGGTTGTCTTTGTTCAGCACTAATTTGGCCAACAGTGAAGGGATGTCGTTGTAGATTGTTTCAAAGGCACTCTGCCATACCTTGCCGTCTTCATCGTTGTCAAAGCTGTTCATGATGTCCATTATCAGGTCTTTATGCTCATAGCTGTCAATCTCGTTCAGGTACTTTCCCGAGGCAAGAATCTCTTTCATGATTTCATTGCCAAACAAGACCACTTCCCATGATGCTTCCGTAATGGCAACCTTACCAAAATCCGTGTCGAACAGGTCATCATGCACATCTTTTCTTACGGACTCTTTCGACATTATGGTATTGTAGATATCCTTCATCTTCTCTGGAATACCAGAGTCCTTTTTCAGATTCTTGCAGTAGAAGAATTTTTTACTTTGAGACAAATAGATTCTGTAGTTCTGCAACATGCCGTTGAAGTCCGAATATCCATGTATGCAAGTCGCCAATCTCAGAATCCAATCCTTGTGCTCATGCTTATCTTCTTCCGTCGACAATGTAAACTCTGTCAATACGTTTGACAAGAGTGTTCGTATAGCTCCACGCCACTCAAAGATACTTGCATCCAAGGTGTCATTAATAAGAAACTCTACTCCATAATACTCGCCCAAGAGGTTGAGTGCCTTAGCCTGGAAAGCGTCACTTGATGCAGGAATGACCATTCGGCAATAATTCAGCAAGGCATTCCGTTCTTCGACCGTCAGCAGACCATCCGACTTTGTGCGCACGGTCTTGTTGTCCCAGGCGTTTCTTTCAGCGTCGTTGAGTGCCTTTATCTTTTCCTGAAAGGAATCTGTGCTAAGCGAGAGAGCGTCTTTAACCTCCTTATTGCCAAAGGGTGCAAGGTTTATAAGACCCGTAAACTCCGCCTTTACAAACCTTTCAGCATATTCAGGCATAAGCTCCTTTACACTGTCTTTCAGAACTGGTGAAACAACCTCACATCTATATCCTTGCGTTTTGTCGGTCATTGTTCCAGCTTCGGTGGGCAATATGTTCTTGTCGAAATAACTTAGCTGTTCGCTTGCCTTCAGGTATCTGCATATCTCCAGCAAATCCTTTTCTGATATAGCTGTCAGACCTTCTTTGTCAATGTAGCAGATGATGTCCGATATACTTTTGACCCTATCACATCCTTTCCCTTCGTACCATTTGTCGAACATCAGACTCCAATAGACCAGCAACTCTGGGGCAGGAACCATGCCATTGTGTATGTTCTGAAGAACGCGGTAAAGAGGCATTAACAGTTCTGGCTGTTCATCGGTTGCTCTTGCGAGGGTGGCATCCAGCACGTAAACAGAGTTTGGCTTAACCATCCTGCATCCATCATCTGTATTGACTTTGACCAGATTGAGGTTGCTCATCTGCTGCAACCATTTGGCCTTGATTGACCTGTAATATTCGCTCAAAGCCACGTTTGCATTGCCTACGTTGAAGCAGACAGGAGCAAGGTGGTGAACATTCTTCCATTCAGACAGATGACGGGACACAAAATCAAACACCATATCGGTGGCTTCGCTGATATACTGGTGATTCTTCGCTGCTGGATCATCAGCGGTCTGTCCGTCCATGATAAGGCGCAAGCTGCTGCGGTCGTCGGTAGAGCAGGTGAACATTGGCGCATGGAACATGAAGTTTACGCCCCATTGTTCGGTACCCACCAATGGCAGGAAGATAAACAGACGGGCTATCTTGTCGGATAACCGTACGACTTCGCCACATCTAACCGGCATTAATACTGTAGCCATTGGTTTTACAGCCCCGTTCTTTGTCGTGACGGTCTTATTGCTCTCAAGCGAGATGACATTGATTTCATCAGTAAGTATGCACTTGTCGTCCACAATAGAAATGGTGGTTTCGTAAACTGACGACAAACGTGTTTCTTCCACCATTCTCTTCCCGTTTCTTACAAAACCAATGCGGCGAAAGTCAACTTCATCATTCAGTGTTATGGATTTTACCGTCTCATTCAGGCACAACACGTATGGTATCATCTCCGGTGCATCAGCAAAGGCCTCCTCTACATTGGTTCTTTCAATAGCGTTTGGTTGAAGATAGGTGAAAACCGTCCATTTTTGTGGAGTTTTACTTCTGTAAGTCAAATCGTTGCGCCAACTATCCTTCACCTTAAATTGTTGGGCAAGGCTCTCTGCCATAGCCTCCCGAGAGATGGGTGTGCGGTCAATAACCAGCTTCGGAAAATTGTAATACAATTCCTCGTCATCAACTAGCTTCAACGAACCGGCAAGATGAAACTCACGACCGAACTTATGAGTTGTCAAGAATCCCGTGCCGTATTGCCCCACTTGGTCGCCATCATTCCGCGGCTTTGCACTCGTCTGCAATATCAAAGCATTGAGCGTGTCGTTCACAAAAGGCAACCCATCGTGCTCGAATTCAAACGTCTCAAACCTGCGAGTGAAGACAATGTTACATTCTCCCGCAGAAACATCGCGTGCATTCTGCACCATCTCCCAAATGGCACGGATAGGCTTAGCTGAAGCCGACATATCTCTGCCATTGAGGATGTCGTTAGCAGGTTTGCCCCAAAGCATGTCATTCTTGGAGACCTCTGCCTGCTGGTTAATTCTATCTTGTATCGAATCTGCCATCTTGGTAGTTGAGATTAAAGATTCTGGTGAAATGTGAAGGGAATGAGTGGGCCGGTAACGATATAGGATAGGAGGTGATTTATTTGGCTAATAGGTGGCACTTTAAAATCTTCGGGCCTCCTCAATGAACTTCAAAATCTTCTCAGCACGAATCCTAATGGTGAGGTTAGCAGCTGTATGCAAGGCTGCTTTTGACATTTGCTTTCGTTTGTCAGGATTATCCCTAAGTTCTGCAATAGCATTAGCTATCTCATCCACATTTTCAGGATCTACCATAATCGAGTTTTCGGCATTCAGTACGTCCCAGTTGAATTCTCTATCTGAAGAGATAATAGGAAGACCACATGCCATTGCTTCTATCACGGCATTACAACACCCCTCGGTCAATGTTGGCAACACAAAAGCGTCTGCGCAGTTCAGATAGCGAGGAATTTCATCATGAGGCAATGTGCCCTTGAAAATGATTCCTTTACAGTTTGGTTCTTCTTGCCCCTTGCCGATGAAGATTATCTTGATTCTGTCATCATTTAATTTTTCTATTGCCTTAGATACGCGCAGAGTCCCCTTTCTGTTGATAAACCACCCAACGAAAGCAAGTACAAAATCCGTTTCCTTGATACCAAGGGACTTCTTCAATGAGGCTTGGTCGGATACTCTAAACAATGAGTTGTCTATGGCATTAGGGAAAATCCTACACTTATCTTCTGTAGTTAGACCAAGACTTATCGACTCGTTCTTGTTCTTCGAAGACACGCACACAACTTTTGATGCATAGTTGCACATCGATTTAAGCGGTTCCTCTCTGAGGTGCTTCGGAATTATAGACTCTCCACTCGCCACAACCATTGGGATAGAGAACTTTTGGGCGTATTTGTAAGCTCCAATTGCCTGACCCCAAAAATGACAATATATCACATCTGGTCTTTCCTTGAGTTTTGACAATGCGCTGTTGACAACATAGCTATGTATCTTGGCAGTCACATGGATGCCGAACAAGACGAGATTTGAGAACGAGACAACTCGCGGGCGCACTATCTCTACGTTCTGCGGATGCGGCAGTTCTTTGTACAGGGATATACTTTTGTTATGAGAAACAGAGAATGGAGCAATCACAGTGATGTGGTGCCCCATCTCTCCCCATTGATCCACGAGGTTCTTTACAAAAGGAAATACAGCCCTATTTTTATCAGGGTAGTCTGAGGTTATGACACAAATATTCATTTAATTACACATAAAAATATTCACCAATCTTCATTTCCTCAAAATACTCATCACAAAATACATCGCGACAAGCGAGAATGTTCTTGCAGGACTAGCGTAATAATGCCCAAATATTCCAAGCAGCACTACTGATGCAAAAGCAAAATACAGATAAAGAGACATTATGTCAATCTCATTTTTCCTGTTGATGTTTCCCAGTGTTTTGAATGAGAAGAAAGAATAAACCAACGTCATAATTATTGCCCAGAACTGCCCGATTCCTATTATCATTTGGCCAATAAATGTGTAGAAAGTACCTGTTTCCATATGGCTTAACCAACTCATTTCCTCTTGAATAGTTACACCTCCAGCAGGTATGCCAAATATGTATTGAGAAATGAACGGAAATACTATACCAAAATGATGATATGGCAAATCATACTCATCAAAAAAATAGCAGAAGTTGATAAACGACTGACCGAAATAAGATATAAGCGAACCTAATGCACCTCCACTGGAATCCCGTTCGCCAAACCTAGAGATGGTCATAGCAGCCAAATAAGCTATAACACCGAGCAAAGCAAAAATCCCTAGGATAGATAATTGCTTCTTTATTTTAGACGGCAACTGCTGTCGAAATAGGATAAAAAGCGTTACTGCCGACATAATCCAATATGCAGAAGAACTTCGGTCTACTCCTAAAATGCCACAGTACGGGCCCGACAAAGATGCTATTAAGAAAAAATAGGAATACAACAATGGTATTCGGTTGCCAATCATTGAATAGAATCCTAGAAATAAGAGTATCCACGGACATCCAAACAGCAGATTTAAAAATGCGAATATAAAACGAACAGGCCCAGGCAGACTGACCATCCATGAATCTTCGGCAATCCCCTTGTACAAATCACTTCTGATTTCACCCATATCGCCACTCATTAAGATAAATAGAAACCTATCCCATGAAAAGAAAACTGTCAATAAAAACCAGATTATCGAGACAACAGATAACAATTTAATCAATTTGACATTACGGACAGGCTCAATTTGAATCCTATTGATAATATTACATTTGGCAAGAGGTAATATACATAAAGTCAGCAGTATACAGTATAGTGCCGCCGGTAATATTGATATTTCGTAATTATAAGTATCATAAGATCGATATCCATTGATATCAATTAAGACACTGAACAACCCGGACACTGCAAATACCAATGAAACGATAATCGCAATATCTATCTGTTTGTGGCGTTTATATAAGAATAATGACAAACAACCGAAATATACTAATGGAATAAATGTCATTAACATGATAACAAATTGTCTACGAATTCTAATAGATGAATTGGTGATAGCTTATTCTTTTGGATGGTATCATAAGCCACTTGCCGCTTCAATGCATGGACGATGTCTGGATCGTTGACATCGTGCATATAATCAGAATTATAGTATTCTGAATGGCTAAGACTTTCATTGTTCGTGAGCAGATGCCTGTCGTATATAATGCTTTCCCATACTCTTGGAGTAAAGCCATCTGCTCCCTCCTGCATAATCTCTAGCACAGATTTAGCGTTTAAAACATGCTGTATATTTTGTTCATACGTTAAGAAATCATCGTCATAATGTATTCCTTCTATCTTTTCCTCTCCTTTAGGGAACTTCATTATATGAAAATCACATTTTAGCCCCATTGCAGAGTATTTCTTATATAACTCATGGATAAGCGGATAACGTGTTTTTGCATAACCGCAGAAATATACGTCACTTTCTTCTAGTTGAGCGTCTTGATCTACATGCACGCGGGACATAGGAGTAGGATGAAAATACAAGCCATACTTTTCTGCATCTCCTTTATCATACGAAAGAATCATGTCAAATGAGTTTCTGCAACTATCAAAATTCAGTTCAGTATTCTTACAGATCAAATCCTGCATGTATAATACGAGTTTCACATTGGGATAGGTATCTCTCAAATATGAAAGGTAGGAGGTTTGATACACGTATTGCACATTTCCGAAAAAAAGGAAACACAATGGTTTGTTATCTTCAAACTTGGGTCTATAGATTCTCGGATAGGTTATTTTTGAAAAAGGCGTTCTAACATATTGATTAGCCTTTTTGGAGAAGGTCAGCCTGACTAGCCTTTGCATCCCTGTTGTTTGAATACCTTGTTTGTAGGATTCATAGTAATTCACATTGGGCAAGTTCATGATATCCCTATATCCAATATTGTAAAACCCTCCGGCACCACAAATCACATAATTGTAATTATATTTTTTCTGCATATAATCTGTTTTTTATCGCTTTAATTATAGTTGTACGCTCGTGTTTCTTCATAATAATATATAAAGTACACAGAGACACCGTAACAACTGTTAGTATTGTGTTCAGAATAAATGACAGCCATCCTTCAGCCATCCTTATCATTGAAATCGGAATGGTAATCAGGATGGTTATTCCTATTGGAATCATCACTTCTACAAGATATTTCCGAAGAGGAAAGGCAAGGAGTTTATTGGAATAATGAAGCCCTATAAGCATATTCATAAAACCCCTAGTAATGATTCGAGAACCGAAAACAAGGGCGGGATGTATTCCAAAATACAATAATACAGTGGCACAGACCAAATCAAGCAGGAAAGAAAGAGCGATGCCAATTTGATAATTCTTTATCTCCCCGGTAGCAGTAATAGATGTATTAAACACTCCTGTAGTTGCATCTATTATCGAGCATACCAATATCAACTGACAAAATTCAGTCGTATATTCAGGCACTTTTCCTAACCATAAGTTCAATATGAATTCCATATTAGAAATAATGGGCAATGCCATTACATAACATAGTGCGAAACTGAATCTTGACGCTCGATTCATCAGTACGAACAAAGAGTTTCTGTCATTCTGTGCCTGTAACTTTATTATCTGAGGATTGAATGCCGTTGTAAAGCTCGAAACAAATCTGCCCACTGCGGCATTAACCTGATTGGCAAACCCTAATGCTGTATTAGCAACAAGTCCGACAAAGTTGTTGAACAACAGTGCCACCCCCTGCTGGCTAAATGTGTTTGCAGAGCTGCCCAACAATGTCCAACCTGAAAAAGACAATACCCTAATACTTTCCTTCTTGTCCCATATAAAACGATACCGATAGACAGGATATTTCTTTCTTCGGTATATCAAATAACAGATGAACAGAACAACAGACACTAAAAAAACCAAGAATCCGTATAATACAAGATTGTCGCCAGAATAGTGAAGAATAGCAAAAACGAGTCCCAATTGAAGAGACACTTCCAGTATAGACATGTAGGCATATACAGTCATATCCTCATGTGCTATAATCACAGAATCCAATGGACATCTGATGAAGTGCATTACAAAGGTGAGAATGGAAAACTGGTAAACCAAATTGGCAGCAACCATTCTGGATTCCGGAATTTGAGTGTATTCATTAATGATGAACAATCCTATAGTCTCTGCTATAACGACAATAATTATGACTAATAATATATGTATCGTCATGCAGATCGAGTATATCCTCGACAATTTCGACGATTCTCCTCCTAAACCAAGTTCATACGTTATAAACCGACTTGTTGACTTAGTCTGTGCAGCCTGTAGGAAAGCCATAAGCGAGACAATACCACCCACAAGGTTGTATATTCCCAAATCCGTCTCACCCAAGGCTTGGAGCACCAAACGAGAGGTGTACAGTGATACGAACATAACAATTACTGTCCGTATATATAGCGATATCGTATTCTTTGCAATTCTACTATTTTCTGCTTTTATTGACATTGTAAATTATGCTATAAGGTCTAAACCTTAATTCTTCCAGATTTCATTCCTTTATCAGAAATCTTTTTTGCTGGGATTCCTGCAAGAACAATATTCGGTTCGTTAAAACTTTTTGTCACCACAGCATTAGCTCCTACAATGATGTCATCAGCGAGATGTACACCAATCATTATCTTTGAACCTGCGCCTAAATAAATACCCTCCCCACAGACGACTGACTCAGAAACATTTACGCCATTTTGCACAATACAGTTGTCTCCAAATCGAGCAGTTCCATTCACAACGATAGAACCATAGTGTGGAATATATAATCCTTTGCCGAAACAATTAGGGCCTATTGTGATTCCAAGCCTCTCGCTTAGACTTTGAAGTCTGCGACTGTAAATGAATATCAGCAATCGAGAGGCGTGGGTGTTTATTAAAAACTCAAGTTTCCTTAGAGTCCTTAAATATTTACACCTCGTATTGGTGATTGGGCTCCATTTAGTAAAATGATTAACCTTATTATCAGCTATTATATATTTCCTTAAATCTAATTTTTATGTTATCATGTGTTAACTAAAAAAATAGATAGTCTTGAAATCAGTTAAAAATCTTCTTAAAAGTCCTCCTGTTTACCTCTTGGAGTACATATCCTCATAATAGTTCTCATACTCACCACTTGTGATATTATCCAACCACTCCTGATTCTCCAAATACCACTTCACTGTCTTCTCAATACCCTCCTCAAACTGAAGGCTTGGCTCCCAACCGAGTTCTTTCTGCAACTTAGTTGAGTCGATAGCATAACGTGCATCGTGTCCTAGACGGTCCGTTACATAGGTAATCAAATCCATGTCTGCACCTTCAGGACGGCCAAGAAGCCGGTCAACGGTATTGATAACAACCTTGATAATGTCGATATTCTTCCACTCATTAAAGCCACCAATGTTGTAAGTCTCTGCAATGGTACCCTTATGGAAAATCAAGTCAATAGCACGAGCATGATCCTCAACGAAAAGCCAGTCACGCACATTCTCTCCCTTTCCATAGACAGGAAGAGGTTTGCGGTGACGGATATTGTTGATGAAGAGCGGAATCAATTTCTCCGGGAACTGGTAAGGGCCATAGTTATTCGAACAGTTCGTAACAATAGTCGGCATTCCATAAGTATCGTGGAAAGCGCGTACAAAGTGATCTGAAGAAGCTTTGGAAGCACTGTATGGACTGTGGGGATTGTACTTGGTGGTCTCGTAGAAGAAGTCATCTCCATAAGCTTCGTGATGCTGAGCCGAAGATGCCTTTGTCGTATAAGGTGGCTCAATACCCTCAGGATGGTTCATTGAGAGCGCTCCATATACCTCGTCCGTCGAAATATGATAGAATCTCTTCCCCTCATACTTCTCAGGAAGGCTCTCCCAGTAAAGCTTAGCTGCCTGAAGAAGCGAAAGCGTTCCCATCACATTGGTACGCGCAAAAGTGAACGGATCCTTGATAGACCTGTCGACGTGGGACTCAGCTGCAAGATGGATAATACCATCTACCTGCTCGTCCTGCATCAGTTTGTAAAATGCATCAAAGTCGCAGATATCCATCTTTACGAACTTGTAGTTCGGCCTATCCTGGATATCCTTGAGGTTGGCGAGGTTTCCCGCATAGGTTAGCTTATCCAGATTGATGATTTTGTACTCCGGATACTTATTCACGAAAAGTCTAACTACGTGGCTACCAATGAATCCTGCGCCACCGGTGATAACTATATTCTTCATTCTAAAAATCTCTATTATCTAAACTCTGGATACAAATCTTCATCATAGCTGAAAGGCGAATCAAAATCCTTCAAACAAGAATGCAAGGTGTCTTTCTCTGAAAGAATCGCCATATCAGTTGGAATCTTCCAATCGATTCCAAGGCTATCATCCTTAATGGATATTCCGCCGTCTGCCTGGGGAGCATAGAAATTATCGCACTTGTACTGGAAAACAGCAGTATCGGAAAGGACTGCAAATCCGTGTGCAAATCCTCTGGGCACAAAGAACTGCCGGTGATTATCTTCGGATAATTCCACTGCAACGTGCTGACCATAAGTTGGAGAGCCCTTGCGAATATCGACCGCAACATCCAGGACTCTCCCCTTTACACATCTGACCAACTTGGATTGTGTGTAAGGTGGTCTCTGGAAATGCAGCCCCCTCATAACTCCATAACTGGACATTGACTCATTGTCCTGAACAAAATTGACTTTGCGAACCTTTGCCTCGAATTCTCTCTGTGAAAAGGACTCAAAAAAATAGCCTCTTTGATCCTTGAACACCTTAGGCTCAATTATTACAACGCCATCAATGGCTGTCTTAATCACTTCCATAATTACTTTATTGTCTGGATGTTCTTGATACAGATTTCAAGGCTATCTACCCAATACGGGACCTTGATACCAAAGGTGTCCTTAAATGTCTTCTTGTCAAGGACACTATATGAAGGACGCTTTACCGGTGAAGGATACT